>ENA-OQCF01000106-OQCF01000106.1-human-gut-metagenome-genome-assembly--contig:-NODE-106-length-29221-cov-2.153159_pt1 | contig 29221 bp, 35 predicted proteins | sample MGYA00242756_ERZ504573 | MGnify/ENA primary metagenome ERZ504573 (study PRJEB26092, sample SAMD00036240) | human gut metagenome | host: Homo sapiens | study: EMG produced TPA metagenomics assembly of... | reverse complement strand
TTTTTATTTTACCAGTTGCCAAGGCTCCATAAACCATTGTACCCGAAAGTGTATCAACAAGTGCTGCAATAAGGGACATACGAGTGAACACTACCACATATTCAGGTAGAATATGCAACCACAACTTCAAAATATAATTCCGAATTCTAATAAAAAAGGAAGAACAAACAGATATAATAAAAAATAAGAATACTTCGAACTATACACTAACAGCTTCAGCATATCCTCAATTTCTTCTTGAGCATATTTTTTCACTATTTGTGGATTAACAGCTAATTGAAAGTTGGACACAAACGCTGTAATAGCTCCATTTACTTGTACTGCAATTCCACGAGCTGCATTTAAAGACGGACCAAAAAAAAGATTTAGCAAAATATTTACGCCTTGCGTACGAGCAATCCATGCTAGCTGAGCTGATAAATTCCAACCGGCAAAACCCAATATAGAATTCAACAAATAAGGAGTCCACACCCATCTGATTTTACAATGAAATTTTCTTATGCAATAAGTGCTATACATAAGCATTATCACCAAAGTACTTCCTAATGTAAGGAGTGAATATAACTTAAGTCTGTCAAAGAAAAGAATTGTTAATAAAAATGCTACTAACAATTTCAAAGTAGCCTCAGCAATACTAAAATAAGCATAAATTTTCATTTTTTCTTGTGCTATTATCATTGCGTTATATGGAACTTGAATCACATTAATAGCTATAGAAATAACTGAAAAATGTAAAACCCAATTTGCTGCATCTATGCGGTTAGGAGGAATATTCATTTTATAATTAAGAAACCAAACAGCAATGGTTTCCCCCAATATTAAAATAACCAAGGCTATACAGATGTGTATAAAAATAGTCATATTAAATATTTTTCATCAATTGTTCATTATCACCTTTACCTATAGCATAAGATAAAAATCTTTGAGTAGCAGCAGACATAGTACCATTTAAAAAAGAAAATATGGCAACCATACCACCTACTACATTATATACACCAAAGTCACTTACTCCCAATGCATTCAAAACGACTCTACTCGTATATAAACTACAAACAATTGTAAATAGCATAACGAAAATAGAGAGCCAATGTATTCTTTGCCATATTTTTTGCTATCAGGAACAACTGTAAACATAGAGAATCATATGTCAGCGTCCATGACATACTGTCAATGGGAAGCCACTGGAAAGTGGTTTTCTCATAAAATACGTCAAAACGCCCCTTTTTATTATTTGTCAAGACTATGGTTAAAGACAAAAGATATTCGCAATCTCTGTCCCCTTTAATAATTTCACACAAAAGTTATCTGAAACAGTTCCATGGCTTCAAAACATGCCCCCTTGAACCATTATCATAACGATAGATAATACAATATAGGAAGTTACCACTGATGTCTATTGATTTAAGGATTCTGCCACACATTAAAAAAATATCCACTACTTAAACAATAACTATCCTTTTGTGAGTATCCTTGTAACATTTTACAAATAGATCACAAGGAACTTTTTACTGGACATACAGAATTTCTATCTGGAAATCTTGACTTAGAATTCTTCCTATTTGTAACGAACAAAAAGATGCTCAAAACCTTGGTTACTACATAAAATATTCTTTGGGTTTAACACTGACAAAAGTCTGAATGTATTCGTATTGTGAAAAACAGCATTTGGGAATGATAAATTCTCTTCCACTACTTTATTGCTTCCTTATTATTTATGGGCAAACTATGTTATCCGACAAAACAGATGAACAATCCACCCAACTATTCCACCTTCTCAAACGGAAAAGCCTGAAGATAACTAATAGCCACCGTCATATTACCAAAAGCAAACACCAGCTTTGTATTCCGATGCAGACGCATGATACACCCCTCCTTCCCTTGAAAAACACCACCCGTAATTACGTATCTTCTGCTTTTTCTGAATATACTCTTCAAGAGGCTTATCCATCAGTTCAATGTTATAAGGCATGGATTCATACAGATAAATAAATTCTTCCATCTGTCTATGGGGAATAACAGCCACGCTATAGGAATTGCGGTCTTTTGCAAGATACTGCCGGGGGAACAGATGGGCAAGGATGAGATTCAATTCATCCAACGGGGCACATACAAACAGATAACCATCACCCGTGATTTCCTTTTCATCCGTCAAAGCGTTCAACTTCTGTACAGAGCCTGTCGCGAACGCCTCCTTTACGGCAAAGGCGGACTCCCGACGGGCCGCATATTCTTCCTTGCTATAAGGACACCGTTCAAAACGTCTTTTATGATCAGCAGAGGTATATGAAAACACTTTGAAGCAGAAATATCTTTCTTCCTTTATGCCAAACCGAGTATTAATCATCACAGCCCTCCTGCCGGTAAAGATTTCGATATAGCGTTTCAGCTCTCTGTTGCGCAGGAACATATAATACCACTTGTGGTCAGGATATTCTTTTTCTTCCCCCGTCTGTGACGTGGTTATCAGATCTGACCCCTGGTCTGGGCAGGAAGCGATTGAACTGCATGGCAGTAACCTAGGCGCTTTACCCGTTATGTTTTGATTCTGCGGAAAGGAGTATTCAGTACCCAAATCCGCATCATTACAGATTTGCATCAAAACATAAATTATTTATCATTTGTACTTCTAAAATGAAGGCTTGTTGAAGCTTCATTTTTGGGGTTCTCTTAGTAAGAGATCCCCATTTGACTGCAAAAATAGCTATAATTCCCAAGAAATGGAAATCTTTTGTTGTTTTAAAATGCTTTTAACAAGAAATGTATGAGAATTGTTCGTAAAAGGTTATGAATTACGATATGTATGTTTCACATTATCAATAGATTAAATAGAAATGGGGATCTCTTACTAAGAGAACCCCATTTTTTATAAAACGAATCATGCTATCAAACAGCTGATTTTCAGATTTATCACACTTGTTCATGATAAAAAAATAAATTATCCTAAATTAGATATCACACGAAGTCACACAGTATTTCTCTATTGTACAGCCAGCCCGCATGATATTCTACATCGCTGTTTCGCCAGCAATGTAGAATTATTTTTTCTTGAACAAAATATCCTGAGATACAAATAAAGTTACAACCCCTTTAAAATGATCTGATTGGCTCGGTCTATCTGTGAAGTGGAGATGGATGCCAGATAAATATGAGTGGTCTTTTCATTATCGTGCCCCAACCCTTCGCGGATGATGTCTGTAGACACCTTCCTGTCCTGCGCTATGCTGGCCCAGCTATGGCGCGCCACATAGAAAGTCAACGGCGCCTTTAATTCCAGCCGCAAGCCTATTTTATTCAAACCCCGTCCTATTTGCTTGGCCCTCAGTTTATATTGCTTGCGGTCATTTATGTCACAATACCGCAAAATAGGCAGCAGGTACTCGGAAGTGTCATCCTTGTATTTATCCACAATCTCCTGCATCAGCTCCTCCCACAGAATAGTCAGCCGTTGCCCAGTCTTTTTCCGGCTGTATGTCAGAATTCCATTCTGGAGGTTGCTCTTCTTCAAGTGTGCCATATCAATAAACGACATGCCCCGAGTATAGAAACTGAAAAGGAAAATATCCCTTGCCAACTCCAACTGGGGTTCGAATGACAAATCAAGCTCCTTGATCATTTTGATGATTTTAAAGGGAACAGCCCGTTTTACGGTCTTGTCTATGCCGGTATAGACATGTTTGAAAGGTTTCTTGTCGGTGGTATAGCCTTGCTCTACAGCCAGATTATACACACTCCGCCAGATTCTCATATAATAGGAAGTACTGTTCTTTACCAAGCCTTTCTCTTTCAGATAGGCTTCATACATCTCCATCAGCTCCGAATCAAAGGCTTCAAACTCAGATCTTCATTCTTTCTGAATTGGATAAAGCTGTTCATTGCCGAGGTATAGCCTTCTGCCGTCCGTCCCCTTTTCTGCCGCTCCAGTTTATTGATACATCGTTGCATGAAGTTGAACACACTCTCTACAGAAGGGATTTTCCGGAAAGAAGCCACGATATCATCAATGGTGTATTCCACACCGGTCCGCTCCAGATCATTGATAATACCTTGTAACCGCGTCATCTCCCAATTCGTCTGGTCACGTATCAGCAGAAGACGCGCTTTACATTCAGACTGTGTTGAAATAAGCAGACTGCCGGTGGAGTCGTCCCACTCGGAAGGCATGATCCGATAAGAAGTCTTGATGAGCCGTGTCAGTCTGTAATGAATAATTTGATAACTTAATACGCCCTTTTTTCCTTTTACGCTCGATGGGCGGAATTTCAATTTAATGGATGCCATATTTCTTTTCTATATTATGGTTTTGTTATTCAAAACGAATATAGCAATATGGCATCAGGTACACTGTTGCACCTCCGGTTATTCTATCCTTCTATCTCGCTCAGTTCCAACCAGCGCATGGTCTTTTCATCAATCAAATCATTCAGTTCCGGCAATCGTTTGGATTTCTCCGTCAGTTCCTCCACTCCCAGCGTACCGCTGCAAAGGGCGGCTTCTATATCGGCCTTCTCCTGCTCCAGCCCGGCTATTTCTTGTTCCAGCTGCTCGAACTCTTTCTTTTCCTTGAAAGACATTTTCCGCTTGTCATTCAGGCGCACGCGGGCGGTCTTTTCCTCTTTTGGCTTTTCCGCCTCTTTGTCGCGCTGCTCTTTCGCCTCGCGCCAGTCACGATAATCGGAGTAGTTACCCGGAAAATCACGAATGTCTCCCTGTCCCTTGAATACCAGCAAGTGATCTACCACCTTGTCCATAAAATAGCGGTCGTGGCTTACTACGATTACACAGCCCTTGAAGTTCTGCAAATATTCTTCCAAAACCTGAAGGGTGATGATATCGAGATCGTTGGTAGGCTCATCCAGCACCAGGAAGTTGGGATTACGCATCAGCACCGTACATAGGTACAGGCGGCGGCGTTCTCCCCCACTCAGTTTATATACATAACTATGCTGTGTTTCGGGGGTAAACAGAAAATGTTGCAGAAACTGGGATGCAGTCAGCTTCTTTCCATTTCCCAATTCGATGACTTCGGCAATATCCTGCACCACGTCGATGACCTTCATTTGCTCATCAAACTTCAGACCGTCCTGAGAATAGTATCCGAAACGGACTGTCTCACCGATATCCAGTGTTCCACTGTCCGGCTTCTGTTCGCCCATCAGTATTTTAATGAACGTGGACTTTCCCGTACCATTGTTTCCCACGATGCCCATCTTCTCATAACGGGCAAAGATATACGAGAAATCTTCCAGAATCTTCAAATCACCGAAACGCTTGTACAGATGATCCGCCTCAAAAATCTTGGAGCCGATGTAAGAGGCTTTCATATCCAGTTTCACATTGCCGTCGTTGAAACGCTGCTTCGCCACTTTCTCCAGTTCGTAGAAAGCTTCTTCCCGATAACGCGCTTTATGTCCGCGTGCCTGGGGCATACGGCGCATCCACTCCAGCTCTGTGCGGTACAAGTTATTGGCGCGGGCTATTTCGGCATTGGTAGCCTCGATACGCTCCTGCCTCTTTTCCAAGTAATAGCTGTAGTTCCCTTTATATGAATAGACCTGCTGATTGTCTATCTCGATAATTTCAGAGCAGACGCGGTCCAGGAAATAACGGTCGTGCGTCACCATGAGCAGACTGATGTTTCCCCGGCCGAGATACCCCTCCAGCCACTCCGTCATATCCAGATCAAGATGGTTGGTAGGCTCGTCCAAAATCAGAAAATCGGGCTCGGTTATCAGCACATTCGCCAAAGCCACCCGTTTCAACTGACCTCCGGAAAGATGTTTGATCTGCTGGCTGAAGTCCCGGATTTTTAATTGAGAAAGGATTTGTTTCGCCTTCCGTTCATAATCCATGCCTTTTCGTGCTCCATCCGTGCCAACAGCTCTTCCAGTCCCGGATTGCCTTCGGTTTCCATGCAGCTTTCATATTCTTTGATGAGTTCCACCGTGCTGTTTCCGTGATAGAAACAGGCTTCGAGCACGGTCAGGTCTTCGGGATAATGTGGGTCTTGCTCCAAATAGCCCACCCGCAAATCACGACGAAAGACGATGCTTCCTTCATCATATCCCTCCTTACCGGCTATTATATTAAGTAAGGTAGTCTTGCCTGTACCGTTCTTTGCTATCAGACCGATGCGTTGTCCTTCGGCCACTCCAAATGAAATCTTCCGGAACAATACCAAGTCACCGAATGACTTGGTAAGCCCGTCTACTTGCATATATGGGGTCATTATTTGTCTATTTATTTAAATCATCCAACACTGCCTCCGCCTCTCGCTTAATTTTCCTGAATTCGGATTTCAAGTCGCAGGGAAGTCCCTTTTTAGCTTGTCCCCACACCAGTGCGGCAGGGTCCAGCACCATATCCGAACACATAAACTGCAAGGCGGGATATTCTTTCTGTCCCTCAATGACAGTCACCCATTCCATACCTTCCATCTCATTCACCAGAATGGCTCCGAAGGCAATACCGAAATTCTCCCACGCCATACGCTGCTGGGTCTGGAAACGTCCGCTGTCCATTACCTGCTGTATACTGTCAATATCGCTCTCCGACGCAGTGAAATCCTTGGTGAGTTGCTTTTTAATCGTGGTAGAAGCCCACTCAAAGGCGGTGTTCACCTCCCCGATTTCCAAGACACGGATCGGAATGATCTCACGCGGGTGACTTACACCTTCTTTGCGGATCTGCAAAGACCGGATGATTTCTTCTGCCGGATGCTTGTCACCTCCTTTGGACACGGTAAAAGAACATTCGAAAGAAAGATCCCCCTCTCCTGTCACCCAGATATGAGTGGTGTACCAGGCGCCTTCTTCCTGAAAAGTTTCCGCGCTGTAAGCACAATCCCACTTGCCCACTTTCACCAGGGTGGAAGAAGTATTTTCTTTCAATTCGTATGCGATGCACTGCGGACCATAGTCAGCCGCTTCATCCTTATAGGCCGATATGCGGAAATTACCTGTCCACCGGTCAGGATTATAGAATAAAAACTCTCTTCTGTATCTTCAAACTCGTGCCAGCCCATCGGGTATTCCAATGAGAACCAGCCACCGGGAGAAATGTATTTCATAGTCTCTATCTTTTTAATTCATTACTAACGGAAACGATCGTCTTACTTTACCGGCAATATCTCAATCCAGTAATCATCAGGATCATTGATGAAATACAAGCCCATAGCGGTGTTCTCGAAGCAAACGCATCCCATTTCCTTATGGAATTTACGGACTTCGTCATAATCACCTTCCACACGCAGACACAGATGGCTTTCGTTCTCACCCAACTCGTATGGCTGGGTATGGTCACGCAACCAGGTCAGTTCCAACAAGAAATTGCTGTGGTCATCGGCCATATACACCAGCACGAAGGAACCGTCCGAAGCTTCCTTACGATGAGACTCATGCAAACCTAACGCTGTTTCATAAAACTTGATACTCTTGTCCAGATCAGTTACATTGATATTGAAATGATCAAATCTTCCTTTTACTTTCATATTGTGTTATTCTTTTGTTATTCAATCTCTATTTTTTGTCCGCGATGTGTCAATGACACAAAACGCACTCCATGCGCTTCGGCAAAGTCGCGGAAAGCATTTGCCTTGGCATACTCCGGTGTGAAATGCATGGGTACAAAGATATGAGTTTTTATCTTTGTTACAAACTGTCCGGCACCCCGCATGTATTCTTTTCCCAAACGGGGGTCAACGGGAAACATCGCCACATCCACTTCGGGCGTATAGGCGTAAAGATCATCCAGCTCATGCAGGAAATTCTTCTCGGCTCCCTTCCACTCCGCCTCGGTTACTCTCGTCCATCCAATGCCAGTTATTCAAATCACCGGCATGAAAAATCTTTTTTCCACCTGCCTGAAGCAAAAACGATACTCCCACATCCGTGGAACCGAAAGCACGCACGCTCAATGTTTCATCCTTATATTCCTCTCCTTTTTTCAGCCAGACGGCATCTTCTTTCTGCGCCCTGCGATGACGCAAAATGTCTTTCGAGAAAATATAGATGATATCCGGCCGCTGTTCACGCCATTGCAATACCTCTTTATTAAAATGATCCGGATGAAAATGACTGGCCAGCACATACAGTTTTCCGGGTCTCCGCAATAATTCGCTGTGTACGGTTCCTTCCGGCATTCCCGCCTCTTGATTGCTGAAAGTCCCATCCATCAACCGGTTCAAATCCGCCTGCGCCTGTCCATCCTCCGAATCACGGTAATAATCCATGATTACAGTAAAGCCATCGCCTGACAAGGCGAATCCGCTATGATATATATAAGTAAGTTCCATATCCATACAACAAATTTATTTACCGATAGGTTGCACCTGCGCACGGGTCTTTTTTATCAATCTCAGAAACATATAATTCACTTTACCCGAATGTATCAGGGAGTCATTCTCCCGATATTTCCTCGTAGCATATTCCTTTGATTTCTCGTAGGTCAGTTTCGACATCTGGTTCTGGGATTTGCCCACCATGGTAGAATCCAGCTTCTCATCCGGAAAGAAATCATCCAGATTCACATCCCCTATCATCGTGGTTTCCAGAAAATTCATATTCTTATGTGATTTGTCTGTGTAATAACCCACAAACATATGTCCCGGAATACGCACCAGGATAGGATTGATATTGATGGCTTTCATCAGTGAGGCCAGCAACACGCTGCCATCCACACAGTTTATCTGCGAGGATTCCAGCGCATCGTCCAAGGTACGGACGCGCTGTGTATAAACCACATTGGACGAAAGACTGGTATTGGTGGTGGAGCTATACTTAAAGTTCCGCTTTTGCAACACATTCCACAATGCATAGACCTGTTTGTCCACATTCTCCGACTGGTGTGCATTACCTTGATACCCAAGAAAACGATTGACGATACGTGTATCCAAGGCTTCACGCAATAATTTGTCAATCTGAGGATGCTCCTCGTTGACGTAGGCCGCAAAAAACTCTCCCGTATCGTGAAACTTCATTTTATCGTCCACATATCCTAAAGGGCACTCATTGATACTGCGCATCGAGATGGTTTTCAAACGCTGTGGAAGTTCTTTCTTATTCAATTCCGCCTTGACGGAGATGCTAACGGGCACTGCCTGATTATTATCACGCAAAGCCTGATAGTTCCATATAATATCCGGGAAAACCAGATATTCTTTCCCCGCCTTGGGTAAAATAAACTCAGATACAGACTGAGAGAAAAAAGGAGTCTCGGCCACTTCTATACGCAATTTGCTATTGGCATAACTGTTCTTCAGCCGGATGGCGATACACGACTTGGGATTTCCGATATAATCGGAATCGGCAGGTACGATTAAACTGGCATCTGTGGTTGCGGTAGAAAGAATGGTTGCAGGGAAAATATTACCACCCAGCTGTCGGTAATCTCGAACCCGGATTTAAAAGGCTCATACCGATAAATAAAGACTGAAAATGCCATTACCAGTATAGCAGATAATATTAATGTGGACCATTGCCACTTGTTCAGTTGTTTCATATTCCACTTTTCTACGCTATCTGTTAATCAGTTGTTTTTATGATTCCCCATCCACCATCATTCACTACAGACTACACTGATTGACACAGGTTCCATATCAAGCAATTGCTTTTCAATAGAAATAATCTGCATCAATCCGTGCAATCGGTGGCGAAAAGCTCGTTATCTCACTGCGATACTCTCTATCTCCACAAGCGCTCCTTTCGGCAAAGCCTTAACAGCTACAGCAGAACGGGCAGGGAAATCTCCTTCGAAATACTTGGCATAAACAGCGTTCATTTCAGCAAACAAAGACATATCTGCCAAAAATACGGTTGTTTTTACGATATTAGCGGTAGTCAGACCGGCTTCTGCCAATACATTCTTGATATTCTCAAAAACCTGGGTAGTCTGTTCAGTCACTCCTCCCGGAACAAATTCACCGGTAGCAGGATCAACGGGAATCTGACCTGACAGAAATACCATACCATTCACTTCAACAGCTTGACTGTAAGGACCTATAGCAGCAGGAGCCTTTTCTGTAAAAATCACTTTTTTCATCTTTTCTCTATTTATAATTAAGTAAAAATCAAATTTGACGGGCTAAATTAGTATTTTTTTTCGCTATTTCATGCAGACTCTGCTGAACAATCTGACCTATTTTTACGTTCATTTAACATCAGGGTTTTCACAGACAGAAAGGATGTTTCCCCACGTCGTTTTTTTTTTATTAATTTCATTAAATTCGGCAAAAAATCTTCTGTAATATGCATGAGATTAAAAAAAAAATATCTACTTTTGTCCTCGGTAAATACGTCAGTTCCCTATCCGGGAAAGTCTGTTTACTTCCTGATAACAATCAAAACAACATCAATCCCATAATCGTAATTATGAGTGCATTTCCCCCTTCTAACACATTTTTGTGTAGATTGCGCTCCTTAATTATACCATTAAAAGATTATAAAGAAATATATTACTAATAACTATACTCTATGTATAACATTATTCAATTAAACGACAAAGACTTGTCGGAATTACAATCGATTGCCAAAGAGTTGGGTATCAAGAAAACAGACTCTCTAAAAAAAGAAGATCTGGTTTATAAAATTCTGGACGAGCAAGCCATAGTCGGAGCAACCCAAAAAGTAGCGGCAGAAAAAGCCAATGAAAGTCAACCCCGTAAAAGATCACGTATCAAACGTTAAAAAAAGACGGTGACAAGGTCTATACTGCAACCAAGGACAAGGCACAGAAACTGGAAGCCAATACCCCGCAGCCTGCCGCCGCAGCTGCCGAAACAGTAAAAGAGACTGCTCCTGTAGCGGTAACACCACAAACAGAAGCCGTGGCCGAAACAAGCGCGGAAGAAAAAAACACCTAAAAAAAGAGGACGCAAACCGGGTAGTAAGAAAGTAACAGCCAAGACAGAAGAACAACCTGCAACGAAAACGAAAGAAACTGCAAAAGAGGAAGTGAAAGCTGAAGCACCGGCGAAACCGACACCCAAAAAAGCAAAAAAAGAAGAAACACCGGCTATTCCCGAAGAAAAAGAAGTGATTCTTCCCGAACTGGAATTCGGCAGTGAAACCGATGATTTTATTCCCATCGAGGATCTTCCTTCAGAAAAAATAGAACTTCCTACTGAGTTGTTCGGCAAATTTGAGGCTACCAAAGTAGAAACACCGGCTCCGGTACAGACACCTGCCCCCAAATTCCAACCACGCCAGCAGCGCGATCAAAATCAGAAGTACAACAATCCGCGCAACAATAATTACAACAATCCTCGTCAGGCAAACAATAATAACAATACGACGGCTGAGGGAGAAGCGTCTGCCAGCATTCCTCAACAACCGGAACGCAAACAGGTGGAAAAGCCTTACGAATTTGAAGGTATCCTGACCGGTACCGGGGTATTGGAAATCATGCCCGACGGATACGGTTTCCTCCGTTCATCCGATTACAACTATCTTTCCTCACCCGATGATATTTACGTTTCACAATCGCAAATAAAACTGTTCGGTTTGAAGACCGGTGATGTAGTGGAAGGCTCTATCCGTCCGCCCAAAGAAGGAGAAAAATATTTCCCGTTGGTAAAGGTGGAAAAGATAAACGGTCTGGATCCCGGATTGGTACGTGACCGCGTTCCGTTTGATCACCTGACCCCGCTGTTCCCCGATGAAAAGTTCAAACTTTGCAAAGGGGATATAGTGATAACCTTTCAGCCCGTGTGTAGATATGTTCTCACCTATCGGTAAAGGACAGCGTGCTTTGATTGTGGCGCAGCAAAACCGGTAAGACGATCCTGATGAAAGACATCGCTAACGCAATCGCAGCCAACCATCCGGAAACGTACATGATCATGCTGCTTATTGACGAACGTCCCGAAGAAGTGACAGATATGGCGCGCAGCGTAAATGCCGAAGTGATCGCTTCTACATTTGACGAACCGGCAGAACGTCACGTAAAGATTGCAGGTATCGTACTGGAAAAAGCGAAACGCATGGTAGAATGCGGTCACGATGTGGTAATCTTCCTCGACTCTATCACCCGACTGGCACGTGCATACAATACCGTCTCTCCCGCTTCCGGCAAAGTATTGTCCGGTGGTGTGGATGCAAATGCCCTGCATAAGCCCAAACGTTTCTTCGGTGCTGCCCGTAACATTGAAAACGGTGGCTCGCTGACCATTATCGCAACCGCACTGATTGACACCGGTTCCAAGATGGATGAAGTAATCTTCGAAGATTCAAAGGTACAGGTAACATGGAACTCCAGCTGGACCGCAACTTGAGCAACAAACGTATCTTCCCGGCAGTAAACATCGTGGCATCAAGCACCCGCCGCGACGACTTGCTGCTCGACAAGACTACTTTGGACCGTATGTGGATTCTTCGCAAGTATCTGGCAGATATGAATCCTATCGAAGCCATGGATTTCGTAAAGAGTCGTTTGGAAAATACCAAAGACAACGAAGAATTCCTGATGAGCATGAACTCATAAAAAATAAATCTCTTTTATTAAATGATGCAGGCTGTACCTTTTCATTAAGGTATGGCCTGTTTTTTATTATACTTCAATTAATATATCAATGCATCAATTTGCTAATATGCCCATGACCACGCAGAGTAGAATGCAGCAAATTGACACATTGGCAAATTATCCAATGGGTACAAAACCAGATTCCTTCCGTCTGATTAAAAAGACCTTTAAATCCGGAGAACCCATGAAAACAAAAATAATCTGCTTTATCGCATTTGTCAGTTATACCTTTTATTTAACCGCAGGAGATATTTATGTTTCTCCCTACGGTAACGACAATGCTGCCGGTACACGCCAATCTCCCCTCCAGACTCTGGAACAAGCCATCAAGCAAGCACGCGAATGGAGAAGATTGCAATCACCCGAAACAACCGGAGGCATAAATATCCTATTGGAGGAAGGAATATACCCACAATATAAAAGCCTGTTCATCCGCCCCGAAGATAGCGGGACAACAGACTCTCCCACCCGTATCACCGCTGTTCCCAATGCCCGTGTAGTCTTAAGTGGCGGAGTTCCTGTGACAGGTTGGGAACAAGGATGCAAAGATACCAGAATACCAGAAACACTTAGAAATAAAATATGGGTAGCGGAAGCGCCCCGTATGGGAAACAGGATATTGGAAACCCGGCAAATGTGGGTCAACGGAACAAAAGCACAGCGGGCCGCACAGTTTCCCGACGGAGTAATGGAACGCATGATTGATTTTAACCCTGAGGAAGAGACGATCACCATTCCCACTTCACAAACAGCAGGGTTGAATGCCGCTTCACAAGTAGAGATGATCGTTCACCAACGTTGGGCCATCGCCATACTGAGAGTGAAGGAAATGATTACTGAAGGGGCAAATACAATCGTCCGTTTTCATGATCCCGAAAGCCGGTTGGAGTTTGCCCATCCCTGGCCTCAACCTGTCATTGACGGAGAAAAAGGAAACTCCTCCTTTTGTCTGGTCAATGCTCTGGAACTATTGGACCAGCCCGGAGAATGGTATCAGGATTACCCTTCCGGACGCATCTATTATTACCCGCGTCCTCACGAAGACATGACGAAGGCGCAAGTCATTATTCCGGCTTTAGAGACTTTACTGACTATAAGCGGAACTTTGGAACGCCCGGTAAGGAATATACATTTTCAAAATATATCTTTCGAACATACTTCATGGATGCGCCCCTCTTATCAAGGACACGTTACATTGCAAGGAGGCTTCCATCTGCTGGATGCTTACAGACTACCCATACCGGGGCTGCCCGAAAAAGCGGAACTGGAAAACCAGGCATGGATAGGCAGACCCGAAGCTGCAATACAGATAAAATGCGGCAATAACATAAACTTCAACCACTGCACATTCCAGCATTTAGCAGCCACCGGAGTAGATTATGAACGCGCCGTATCGACTTCCATTGTCGAGAATTGCCATTTCACCGATATTGGTGGCACAGCCTTACTGGTGGGCACCTTTCCTGATGAAGGATTTGAAACCCATGTGCCTTATACACCTTTTCATGAACAGGAATTATGTACGGGAATCACCATACGGAACAACCTGATTGAGGAAGTGACCAATGAAGATTGGGGAGGTGTAGGCATCGGAGCCGGATATGTAAAGAATATCCATATCGTACATAATGAAGTCTGCCACGTCAATTACTCAGGTATCTGTGTGGGCTGGGGATGGACCTGCAGGAAAGCGGAATGAGCGGCAATCGGATTGAAGCCAATTACGTCCACCACTTTGCCCGGAGGCTGTATGATGCAGGAGGACTTTATACCCTCTCCAACCAACCCGGCTCCGTGATGCGCAATAACCGGATTGAACATTTAATTGACGCGCCCTACGCTACCAACGACCGTGCGTTTTACATCTACTTTGATGAAGCAACGGATGGCTATACCGTAGAAAACAACTGGTGTCCGTCCGAACGTTTCGACTCCAACCGTCCGGGACCTCATAATGTGTGGAAGAAGAATGGTCCGCAAGTAGATGAAAGTATAAAACAAAAGGCAGGCAGGGTCGCTGTAGGTGGGGTGTCACAACCAAGAATCATTATAAAAACAAAATAACAAAAAGAGAATGAAACCAACCAATTACCACTTATTCGATTTTCTGGACTTTGATCCCGATCTGTCAAGAGACGAATCATTATGGAAAGCATACAAGCCCACCTCTGTCTATGAAAAAAGACGGGGATATCTGTATAAACGTCCCCTTTCAAAAGCAAGTGCTCTCTAACGATATGGCGCCCGATACGACATCGCCCCGTGAAGAGTATACGCTGGTCATCCGTCAGTACACCTCAGGTATCACCCGGCTCTTTATCGGATTCGGTGAAGAAAGCATGACGGATCAGTCGGAAATGCTCCAATTCAGTGACCGGGTAAAGAAACTCCCTTTGCAAGTGACACAAACAGAAGGGGAATGGTTGATCACTACCCAAGACGGAATCCAACGGGCACTTATCCATGTAAAGCCCCCGGTACTGGACCGTTGGAGCGAACTGCTGCCCGATCCTCAAGAGACCTTGGATCTTCGCCTTTACCCCGACGGCAAACGTGAAATCCGACTGGCTGCCTACGACCACTTCTCCCCTCCCCGTTACGATGCGTTGCCACTGGCTTTCTGCAAACGAAACGGAGTGAAGGAACGTGCCACCCTTTCCTTTGAATCAAAACCCGATGAATGTTTTGCCGGAACAGGGGAACGCTTTGCCAAAATGGACTTAAGCGGACAAACGTTCTTCTTAAAGAACCAGGACGGACAAGGTGTGAACAACCGCCGTACCTATAAGAATATTCCTTTCTACCTCTCCAGCCGGATGTATGGAACATTCTATCACACCTGTGCCCACAGCAAACTGTCACTGGCCGGGCAATCCACCCGCTCGGTACAGTTCCTAAGCGACCAGGCCATGCTGGATGTCTTCGTCATAGCAGGCGACACGATGGAAGAAATCCTCCGGGGTTATCGGGATCTGACCGGATATCCTTCCATGCCTCCCCTCTGGAGTTTCGGCATCTGGATGAGCCGCATGACCTACTTCAGCGCTGATGAAGTAAATGAGATATGCGACCGGATGCGTGCCGAACATTACCCCTGCGATGTCATCCATCTGGATACCGGCTGGTTCAAGACCGACTGGCTGTGCGAATGGAAATTCAACGAAGAACGCTTTCCCGATCCCAAAGGGTTTCATCCAAGGACTGAAGAAAAAAGGATATCGCGTGTCCTTATGGCAACTCCCCTACGTGGCGGAGAACGCCGAACAGATAGACGAAGCACGCAAAAACGATTATATAGCTCCGCTGACAAAGAAACAAGATTCGGAAGGTTCCAATTTCTCCGCTTTGGACTATGCCGGAACCATTGACTTCACTTATCCCCAAGCAACCGAATGGTATAAAGGACTGCTGAAGAATCTGCTGGATATGGGCGTGACCTGTATCAAAACCGATTTTGGAGAAAACATCCACATGGATGCTCTCTATAAAGGCATGAAACCCGAATTGCTGAACAACCTGTATGCATTGCTTTATCAGAAAGCCGCTTATGAAATCACAAAAGACGTAACCGGTGACGGCATCGTATGGGCACGCTCGGCATGGGCGGGATGCCAACGCTATCCCCTGCATTGGGGAGGCGACTCATGCAGTTCATGGGATGGGATGGCAGGCTCACTGAAAGGCGGCTTGCATTTCGGGCTTTCCGGCTTCGCCTTCTGGAGTCATGATGTCCCCGGATTCCACACATTGCCCAACTTCATGAACTCTATAGTGGACGATGATGTATATATGCGCTGGACACAATTCGGTGTATTCTCCTCCCACATCCGTTATCACGGAACAAACAAACGCGAGCCGTGGCATTATCCCGCTATCGCACCCATGATAAAAAAGTGGTGGAAGTTGCGCTATACGCTTATACCTTATATTGTAGAACAAAGCCGGAAGGCCATCGCAAGCGGAGCACCTCTCTTGCAAGCTCTGATTTTTCATCACCCCGAAGACAAACTGTGCTGGCACATCGACGATGAATACTATTTTGGTAACGACTTCCTGGTAGCCCCGGTCATGAACAGCGAGAACCGCCGGGATGTCTATCTGCCCGAAGGAAAATGGGTGAATTTCTTCACAGGCGAACGCTTGGAAGGGGGACGCTGGCTGAAGAATCTGGATATCCCCTTGGACGAAATGCCCGTATATGTACGTCAAGGAGCGACCATCCCCGTTTATCCGGATGAAGTGGAATGCACGGACGATATGGATTTAAGCAAAAGCATCGGTCTGCACATAGACCCTCATTTTAAAGGAATATTTAAAAACTGACGAATATGGAAACTTGGAAAACGAATTTAGACGAGACAAAGAAACGATATATAGATTGGTGGAACCATAAAGGAATCATACTGAACATGTGGGAGCACTTTCAGGAAGATGTGAAACCTCATGCGGATATCCCTGCGCCCTCCCCGGCAAAAGACCTGAATCAGAAATGGTTCGATCCGCAATGGCGTGCAGAATACCTGGACTGGTACGTGGCACACAGCAGTCTGAAAGCAGATATCCTGCCAGTAGCCAATACCCAGTTAGGCCCCGGTTCATTGGCAGCCATCTTGGGCGGCGTGTTCGAAGGAGGGGAAGATACCATTTGGATTCATCCCGATCCCGATTTCAACGATGAGATTGTTTTCAATCCCGAGCATCCCAACTGGATCTTGCATAAAGAATTGCTGAAAGCATGCAAGGCGAAAGCAAACGGTCACTATTACGTAGGAATGCCCGACTTGATGGAAGCTGGACGTACTGGCCGCCTTGAAAGGTACAGACAAGTTTTGCTGGATACCGTGATGCAGCCCGAAGTGCTGGAACAGCAAATGCAACAAATCAATGATATCTATTTCAAAGTCTTTGATGAACTTTACGACATCATCCGTGAAGGGGACGAAATGGCTTTCTGCTATTTTTCTTCATGGGCTCCCGGTAAAATGAGCAAATTACAAAGCGATATTTCTACATGATCAGCGAAGATGATTATCGTCGTTTTGTACAACCCTTTATCCGCGAACAATGTCAAAAAATAGACTATACCTTGTATCATCTGGACGGTGTGGGCGCCATGCACCATCTGCCCGCCCTTCTTGAAATTGAGGAACTGAATGCCATTCAATGGACTCCGGGCGTAGGTGAGCCACAAGGAGGATCACCCAAATGGTACGACCTTTACAAGAAGATCCTTGCCGGAGGCAAAAGCATCATGGCTTGTTGGGTAACCTTGGACGAACTGAAACCCTTGCTGGACAATATCGGTGCGGACGGTGTGCATCTGGAAATGGATTTCCATAACGAGAGAGAAGTGGAACAAGCGATGCGCATTGTCGAAGAATACTCCTCTTCCTCCTCTGACGTATCCAAAGAAGACCTTTCGAAAGAAGAAGCCGCTGCAACCAAACAAGAAACAATTGTCCTCAAAGACTCCGCGGCAGCCGGGAATGAAGCCTTGAAACCTTTGTTCAATGCCATTGTGGACGGAAAGCTGGAACCGGCCGTAGAAGTAACCAAGAAAGCCATCGCCGAAGGAGTACAGCCCCAGGAAATTATCAACAACTACATGATAAAGGCTATGGGCGAAGTGGGACAACGCTTCCAGGACGGAAAAGCGTTCGTGCCCCAACTGCTGATGGCAGGACGCGCCATGAAGGGAGCTTTGGAACTTCTGAACCTTTATTGCAAGGGAGTGCCTCGACCACCATAGGCAAGGTGGTCATCGGGACCGTGAAAGGCGACTTGCATGATATCGGCAAGAACCTGGTGGCTTCCATGCTGGAAGGCTGCGGCTTTGAGGTGATCAACATAGGCATAGATGTATCTTGCGACAAATTTGTGGAAGAGGTCAAGAAAAACAAGGCAGACATCCTGTGCATGAGCGCCTTGCTGACAACAACCATGACTTATATGCAGGAGGTGATCAACGCTTTGGAAGCAGCCGGTATCCGTCATCAGGTAAAAGTGATGATAGGCGGCGCTCCGGTAAGCCAGGGATTTGCCGATGAAATAGGTGCAGACGGGTATAGCGACAATGCCAATACGGCCGTAGCGGTAGCCAAGGAACTGATGGGGCTTCATAAATAAACGGAATATTCATCTTAATCTGATACATGAATTATGCACGCTAATTATTTAGATACGTTAGATTGGGGCATTCTTATTGCCTACTTTCTGATTCTTATAGGCATCGGCATATGGGCCAGTCTGAAACGCAAAAAAGGCAGCAGCCTTTTTCTCGCCGAGCGTTCCCTGAAGTGGCATCACATCGGTTTCTCCATGTGGGGAACCAATGTGGGCCCCTCCATGCTGATAGCCTCAGCCAGTGCCGGATTCACCACCGGCATCGTTTCGGGCAATTATGCCTGGTATGCGTTTGTTTTCATCTGCTTGCTGGCTTTTGTCTTTGCCCCCCGTTATTTGGGAGCGCGTATCACCACCTTGCCGGAGTTCATGGGGCGGCGTTTCGGACAGTCCACCCGCAACATTCTTGCCTGGTACACCATTGTGACGATCCTTATCTCGTGGCTTGCCCTGACCTTATTCGCCGGAGGTATCCTTATCCGTCAGGTTTTCGATATTCCCATGTGGCAATCGGCATTGATCCTGCTCGTTATCTCCGCATTCTTCACCATGGCCGGAGGGCTGAAAGCGGTAGCCTATACCAATGTATTCCAGATGCTTCTGCTTATTTTCGTATCGGCCACGCTTACTATAGCAGGGCTTTACAAGGTGGGTGGAGTCAGCGCATTGGCCGAAGCGGTTCCGGCCGATTACTGGAACCTGTTCCGCCCGAATGACGATCCTGCCTTCCCGTGGCTGCCCATCATTCTGGGTTATCCCATCATGGGAGTCTGGTTCTGGTGCACAGACCAATCCATGGTACAGCCTGTATTGGCTGCCAAGAATCTGAAAGAAGGCCAAATGGGTGCCAACTTCACCGGCTGGTTGAAGATACTGGATGTTCCTCTCTATATCCTTCCGGGTATCATCTGTCTGGCACTCTACCCGGCTTGAAGAACCCCGATGAGGCCTACATGACTATGGTCACGAACTTATTTCCTGTAGGCATGGTGGGGTTGGTACTGGCCGTATTGACCGCCGCACTGATCAGCACTGTCAGCTCTGCCCTGAATGCGCTGAGTACCGTCTTCACGATGGATATTTATGTCAAGAAATTCAGGCCACTTGCCAGCCAGAAAGAGATCATCCGTACGGGACACGTGGTTACAGTGGCGGGAGCACTGATTTCGGTGATCATCACCATTGCCATAGACAGTATCAAAGGATTGAATCTGTTCAATGTATTCCAATCGGTACTGGGATTTATCGCACCGCCTATGGCGGCTGTTTTCCTGTTCGGCATCTTCTGGAAACGAACTACCACGATGGCTGCCAACATGGCATTGACGCTTGGCACGGCGTTCAGCATGGGAGTGGGCATTCTCTATTTATGGGTATTTCCTGCGGAAGAATATACGACATGGCCTCACTTCATGATGCTGTCTTTCTACCTGTTCGTTATCATCAGCGCAGGCATGATCTTGGTATCCTTATTGGATAAACATCGACAAGAATGTACATTAAATATGAAGAAAGTCATGGAGAAGCCGGCTAAATCCGTTATCCTTGCATGGGCGTTACTGGCTATTGTCATGGTCGGGCTTTATCTATTCTTCAATGGGCATTAAAAGAAGGTGCAGAAGGCTGAAAAGATTGTATTTTTATATGCCTGCATTTGGTATTCCACTTGGGTGGTGAGGCAGTCCCACCCCGGTGAGATTGCAGCTTCACCCCGGTGGAACTGGAGTCTCACGGGGTGGAATATCAGATGAAAGTGGTTGTTATAACAGATGGGAACGGCTGTTATACCCTGTCTGATAGAACAGGAGATTCATTAAGGTTGCAACAAATTGCAAAATCAGTGAGGTTAATAACAACATCTAGCCATTTTTGGACTCTGATTTTTGTAGTCATCCTATTATCCTCGCTGCTTCCGCCTGTAACATTTATCGTACGTACAGAGACCGCAAGTATATTCCAGTTTACGGACACCATCCCCCAGGCCTATTACTCCACTGACCGATTTTATAGGAAGCATCAAACTGGAATCTGTCAACCGGATGCCGCAAGGTTCCGCTGAAGGAAATAAAGGGAATAATTTCTTTTGCTCCGACACATGCCAGCCGCAATATCCGGGACTGAAACGGTTGGTATGCCTCCACCCTCTGTCGCGGATGTATTCATCCAACGCAATTTCCATACAATCCGCAGTCTTCTCGGCTATGACACTTCCTATGGCATCCGCTATATAAACCTTTACCATATCCCCCTCTTGCTGCAACGTATGCTGGAACCTTTCAAAACCGGTTCCGGCAGTCGCGGCAAAGAAAGCGAAGGATTCCGAACCACGCAGCTGCCGGGTGATTATTTTACCTATACTGAAACACGTATCGCCGACAGAAAGCGAGTCTTTCGATTCATCCAACTCTCCACCGGATATGAAAAAACAAAAACGGGGAGAAGTTACTGCCTCCACCCGTCCAAGCACCCCACGGACTTCTTTTTCTACCGCTTCGTCGGGCACAGCATCTGCATACCCCATTGCCTCATAGAGTTCGGACAATGAGATAGACAGATCAGCAAAAGAAAGTTCTTTTTCAAGCATTATTGAATTCATTTAATGCGGCAAAGAATGCATCAATATTTTCAGATGGCGTATGAGGCGGTGTATCACATCCGCTGGAGAGCACGAAGTTGGGATAGGACCGGGTAGCTTCCAACAAATCGAGTGTGGCTTTCTTCATCACCTCCGGAGTAGCCGCCTTGAACAAGCTCACCGGATCAAGATTTCCCATTGCAAGAGCATCGGCAGGTACTTCTTTCAGAGCTTCGACCATATCTATTTTATTTCCAAAATGATAAGCGGCAGCTCCTGTAGCTACCATTGCCTTGGTACAATGACCGGTATTTCCACAATTATGCAGAATGACTGTGAAGTGATCGTCCTGCACTTTCTCTACTATCTCCTTAATGAAAACAGACGAGTATTGCGTGCAGTCTCATCAGACAAGAGTCCGGCAGCCGGTTCGGCCATCACTACCCCATTCACTCCTGTGGCCTTCAATGCCATGCAGTAACGGAGAATGAAATCCGAACATTTCTTCAACAGCGAATTGGCCGCTTCCGGATTGATATAAATAAGCATCATGATTTCAGACATGTCATACAAACGTCCTGCCAATGAGTAAGGACCGATGCAACCGGCAAAGACAGGTCTGTCTGTAATGGTCTTGGCTGCCAGCATATTCGCTTTCAAGTACTGGGGAACTCTTCCTTTATTCAAGGCAGGAATTTCCAGTTTGTCAATAGCTTCCTCATCATTGAGAAGACGCCCCACCACACTGGGAACCTCATTTTCGGGGAAGACAATCTCCGCTCCGAAAGCTCGGCTTCTACCGTCAAATCCATAATCACGGTTGCGGCGGCTGTAGGATATTTCTCACTCAATGCCTTGATGGCGTTGTAATGCACTTGTCCGTCAGTAACCGCATCGCGCACCGTTTTCCCTATCATCTCTATGCCCGGATGGGTCATGATGGGCATAGCCACCACCTCTTTCTTTTGGATAATTTCGTTTATCCACTCTTTCATATTCAGTTTACTCATGGTCTTTTATTCTTTATTTATTCTGTTATTGCAAAAGTAAGTCTTTTCTTTGATAATCTGCTGTTCCCTTTGCTCTTTCTCATTCAAAAAAACGTATAAATCCCGTTACAATACTACAGGGATTTACACCGTTTTTCATCTTATAGACTTATGGCAATTTATGCAAAAGATGACGATAGTATGTTTCAACATCTTTCCAATGGTAGAAAGGAGCAATATCCGTTTCTACAGGGATGGTAACTTCTTTCTCGCAATGCATGAACTTCACCAGTATATCGTCAGAAGCTTTTTTTCTGAAGAAAACCAACTGGACGTTTGCCGCCATCGGAGTGACCTTGAAATTACACCATGCCTGATAGAATTTATCGGGATCCGTTTCGGCTTTCCACATATCGCCCAATTGAAGCAACGCTACCAAGGGAATGATATTTCCATCGTGCCCAAAACGTAATGTCGCCGCATGGGTCCCGGATCTGATCGCCTCATCGGCCGAATCCAATATATTTTCAAGCAATGACCGGGCACTGGCCGTCATTATTCCACCATTGGCAGGCGCAGGTCCGTCACATACATAATTATGATAATTGCAAACTTGCCAAAGATCAAATAATTCATCTTTCTGAAATACATCATAAAGACTCACCTCTATCTCTACATTCTGCAAATCTGAAGCAATCCAATAAAGTCCCCACATCAATTCGCCGGGATTCACATTCTTACGGATATAGTCAGGACTATTAAATAAGGAAGTAACCAGACGATCGGGACGGGTATGACTTTCTTTGAACTTTCTATATTCCTCATACCAAGGTCCCTGATGAGAAACAAACTTCACGGCTTCCGGCGTATGATAATTCATATATTTCATATACCTGGCACAAGCTTCGCGCCGGATCTGCAATGCCGGATTGAGTTCTTTCAACCGTTCACAAAAGGCATCCATACTCAATACACATCGCAACACCACGGTAGAGCGTGCAGACAGAGCAGGAGATCCCTTGAATACCTCGGGATAGTTCCGAAACATTCTTTCGGCTATTCCCCGGTGTTGCCTCACACCCAAAGGAGTCAAATCTCCCCCATGTCCCTCGGCATCTTCCCACACCAACGCCATTCTTTTGCGGACATCTTCTCCCAAAGCGGTCAAAGCTCCGGCTTGATGCGCTTTCTCGAAAATATCAACCACTGTCTTATAATCCTGTTCCGATTGAATCCATCTGGAACCGTGTCGTGCATAATGACTGATATAGAACGGTTTATACCCTTTAGGCGGAGGAGTCGCGATAGCTTCCTTTACAGGATAAGCATAGTACACTCCTCCGTCCGGGCTATATCTTCCAATATAGCCTCACGGGTGGACTGGGCAAAACCATTCAGGTGAACGCCACACAGACAGAGGAACAGGACACTATATTTAAAAAGCACCAGTGTTTTCATATTCATTAATTATATCCCTCATTCTGACCAAATTCATCCGGGTTCAAGATGGAGTCCAGGAACATCTGAGGAATAGGACGCCATGCGTGATGCGGTTGGATCAAAGGAATATCCGGATTATGAGCTTTCACATATTCTACCAATTTTCCGGTTCTTTTCAAATCAAACCAGCGCATGAATTCGCCGCAATACTCACGTGCTCTTTCTTCCAAAATAAAGTCGATCGTCATCTTGTCCACTCCTACCTCCATTTCAGCTTCCTTGCCCGGTACAGCCGCACGTCTGCGTATGTCATTGATACGTGCTTTAGCTATCTCCTTATTTCCTCCGGACTTCATGATCTCACATTCGGCAACAATGAAATACATTTCGGGCAAACGCATGGTAATCACATCATTTGCACCTACCTGCGAATTGGTAGGCAATCCTTTGTTTTCAAAATTCGCATCTTCGTACTTCAGCAAGGTCGGGAAGTGAATGTTAAAGTTGGCACTCTTGCTGACACTTCCATCGGCTGCATAGGTATCATCGATATCGACGACAGCGTATGGCAAGTTACGTTTGTCGGCAATCTTCTTCTTGGTGAAAAGCAGCGCTGTTTCTCCCGGCTGAATAACCTGACCAATCATAGATGACGGTTTTTCAAAATAGTCCAACTGATCCTTAGTCCAGGCATAAGCTTTGGGTGTATTCAGTTTATACTCTTCACGGAACCAGGCATTGTAACGGGCATCTATATTCTCATTATACAATTCCAACAAATAACGGGTAGGCATCATCGCCATACTGCCCGACTTGGCATTCTTATCATTTCCATATTCGTAATCCTGCACCATACCTGCTCTTGCCGAATAACTGGCATGGAAATACATATGCATACGGTTCGGGTTTTTAGCTTGCATATTCAATGAGGACTCGGTAGAGTGGGTCACAACGAACATAGCCTCTTTATTCGTTTTATTATTATCCGGATCAAAGACTTCGGCAGGTGTATTATACAAAGACACCTTCATGCGCTCTGGTTATCAATCACATATTGAGCCGCATCCTCAGCGATTTTATAATATTTGTCTTTGTCTGCCTGACTGTCACAATAGGAAACCCGTGTTAGTGCGATGCGCGCTAATAAACCATAAGCCGCTTTTGAGGTCGCACGACCTACATCTTTAACAGGATAAGGATCAACGGGCAGATTATCCACCGCATTTTGCGCATCAGTCAGCATTAAATCATACAAATCTTCATAGCTGCTGCGATAACAATTCATTGAAAGACTTTCGGCAGAAGTTTCTTTGGTCCTAAGATCCACGTTACCGTAAATTTCAACCAAATGCCAATAAGCGTAAGCACGCATGAAACTTAATTCACCAAAACGGATATCTCTCAGTTTCTTGTCTTTGAATTCCACTTGGTCAATCCGTTCCAAACCGGCATTACAGTCGTTTATAATTTCATACAGACGATTCCACGTGTTCTTAATCTGACCAACCGAAGCCGTCAATTCTTCATATTTAGACATCTGACGACCATAACCGCAATTGGCAATATTGATCCAAAGATCGCCACCACCGTTCAGCAATAACACAAAATCTTCACGTCCATAAAACTGACCGCCCCAAAAAGCATAAGCCGAATTGACAAGGGCCTCAAAACCCGCCTGTTCTTTGTACACGTTATTCGGGGTACTTCCGGCAGGATTGTATTCCTCCAAATCACATGATTGCATGCCCAATAACAGAGCAGCACATGCTACAAACATATATTTTTTACCGTATTTCATAATAGTTATTTCTTTTTTATCTGTTAGAAATCAAGATTCAAACCAAATATAAACTGACGCTGCAACGGAGCTTTAGCTGATCCTCCGCGTTCTGCATCGTAATCCTGAATCAGATGATTCTTGGCAAAAGAGAAGAGATTATTGGCGGTGACATATGCACGAAGTTTGGACACGCCCAATTTTGAAGTCAACGATTTGGGGAACGTGTAACCCAGTGATACAGTCTTGATCTTCCAATAAGAACCGTCAATGTAATTCAAAGTCTGATAACCCAGATAGTTGTAGAAATTGGTCTGAGCAGGTCGCGGAAAATCATTGGACGGATTCTCCGGCGTCCAATAGTTCAAGTAAGCAGGAAAGTTACCTTTTCCCTGAGGATCATAAGAACCGGTCAGTTCATAGTTAATCATCTGTCCCCAACGAGCGATAATATATACATTCAAATCAAAGTTCTTATAACTAAAGTTGTTGTTGAATCCACCTGTCCATTTCGGTGACTGGCTACCCAGGTAAGTTTCATCCTTATCATCAATAATATAGTCGCCATTCAAAGTCTCTCAGTTTGATATCACCCGGTTTAAAGGGTTGTGTCTTCTTTGAATCTTTAAAATATTTAGCTGCTTCTTCAGCCTCATTTTCCTGCCAGTATTCCCTCATTAATAAAATGATAGAATGATTTCAAAGGACGTCCAATCAACAAACTAGTCGTAATATGCGAATCTGATCCAATGATGTCTTTGCCATCAATCAGATCGGTAATCTCTTCATGATTGGCAGCAAAGGTAAGAGTGGAGTTCCACTTAAAGTTTTTGTTATCCACATTGACGGTATTTACCGATACTTCAATACCACGGTTCATGGTTGCACCGATATTTTGATACATCTTGAACGGAGTTGCGTTACTACCACCCATAGAAGTAGGCAAAGTACGGGGCAACAGGATATCAGTAGTCTTTGTCTGGTATAAATCGACAACAGCCGAAATACGGTTATTGAACAAACCGATATCAAAACCCAGATCCAAGTATTGGACATCTCCCAGCCTACATTCTCATTACCTACATATTCATTGTATATATAATAGGTATAGCCATTATCCTGGAAAGCAGAGTTTGTTTTCGGAGACAAGCCTGATTGAGTTCCGTAAGCCATGATACCTGAGTTACCCGTCTTACCCCAACTTAAGCGCAACTTCAAGTTGCTCAGTGCTTCCACATTCTTCATGAACGCTTCATCACTAACGCGCCATGCAGCAGCTACAGAAGGGAAACTTGCCCATTTATTGCCTTTAGACAAACGTGAGTCACCATCCCAACGATTGGAAACTGTCAACATATAACGGCCTTTATAACTATAGTTGAAGCGCAAAGCATACGAGAAAGTCTGATGCTGTATATAATCCGATCCGATGACATAAGAGCTTTTATCATTGGCTCCCAGATTATGCCATAAGTAAGAATCAACCAACTGGCCTTCACCTTGCGCATTCACTGATGTATATTTGGATTGTGTCCACGAAGTCAATGCAGTGGCACCAAAAGTATGATCTTTGACGGTTTTGTTATAACTGATAATATTATCCCAATTCACAAAACTCTTTTCGGAAGATTTGATTTTGGACAGTGACGTTGAATTCTGTCCCAAACGGTCAATAGAACCGGCCCCTTCAAAATCCTGCTTACGATAAAAAGCATAATTGGTTCCTAAATTAGAACGGAAAGTCAATCCTTCAATAGGGGTAAAATCCAGATACCCATTGGCTATCAAATTGGTTTTCAGCACATGATGTCTTGCAGCCACTTCAGATGCCTCATCCACCAACGGACTCACCTGTCCATTCTTTCCTAATGGATATTCCACCACTTTACCGTCTTCATCGTATGCTTTACCAAGAGGTGCATTAGTAGCAGCACGCCATAACACATTCTCGCACGCTCATCCTGTGCATAATGAGTGATCTGTGTGGTCGCTCCTACTTCACGGTCTTGCCCAACTTGTGCTCAATGTTCATACGCAAGTTGTACTTATCCATTTTATCATTTTTTGAAAGAACCCTTTTTCCTGATAATATCCGGCAGACAACATCGCGGTTGTCTTTTCCGTACCGCCCGAAGCTGTAACCTGATGCTTTGAACAAGCCCTGTATGAAGCACCTCATCTATCCAGTCAGTCCACTCACCGTTCTGAATGGCCTGCCATTCCTCCACAGTGAAAAGCTTCTGGTCATCAGCGGTAGAATTCCACTGACCGCCGGTACGAGCTGCTTCACGACGCACCTGCATATAGTCTTCACCACTCAGCATATCAGGATATTGCGCCCAACCGTTGACACCGAAATAACCGTTGTAAGAGAATTTGGTCTTACCTTGCGCACCTTTCTTGGTGGTGATAATGATTACCCCATTAGCACCTTGCGAACCATAAATTGCCGTAGAAGAAGCATCTTTCAGCACTTCGATAGATTCAATATCAGCCGGAGCAATATCCGAGAAATCACCTCCCTGCATACCATCAATGATAAACAGCGGAGCATTGGCAACATTGTTACCAAACTCATCTTTCACATCGGACAGTGAACGCTGTCCACGGATATTAATGGTTACACCCGAAGTAGCCTTACCTGAATTACGTACAATATCCAAACCCGGAACCTGCCCCTGCAATGCTTCCATGGCATTAGATGCCGGTGATTTTACAATATCAGCCGCCTTCACTGAAGCAATAGAACCTGTAAGGTCACGTTTCTTCATCACGCCATAACCCACAACGACCACTTCATCCAAAGCCTGCGTATCGGCCTCCATTTTAATGTTCAGCTGATTGCTTTTTCCTACCGTTATATCCTGCGTTTTATATCCTATATAAGATATGACGAGAATATGCTTACCTGAAGGAACTTCCAAAGAATAATTACCGTCAAAGTCGGTAATCGTACCCACCGTTGTACCTTTCACCAGTACGGATACACCAATTAACGGCTCCCCTGTGTCATCTATGATTTTACCTGTAACGGTACGTCCTTGCTGGACAGACTGAACCAATTCACCGGCAACAGGGTCACTTGCATTTGCATAAGAAAATGCAGACGGCATACATAATGCTGCCGATAACCCTAAAATAATGGGAGTACGTCTGATATTACTTTCCCAATTTTGTTTCGGACTTTTTTTCATGCTTTTCATTTCTGTTATAATAGTCAACAAAAGTTTATTTTATTATATCTATTTAAATGACGCATGTAAAAAGCCCCTGTACCCAAGCTTAATCACAAAAATACGTTAAAACAAAAGTATATTTTCTTTCATTTAGTATTTATTTTTAACTGGATCACAAATCTAAATTTATAAATACCTGATTTTAGCCGATAAGATTCTAATACAGGTAGCCCCACGAATTATCTCCCTCCAACTCCCATTCGTGCACAATTTATACTTACTGTAGTATTACTGTGAGGCTTCAATTCAAAGCCATGCTCCGATTATTTATAAGAACATAAAAGGATTACATAGAAACCACCTCCAATCTTTATATACGAAAAGACAGAACATCCCGATAATCAAAAGACCAAAGACCTCATCATATTAACAAATAAAAAAGGAGGATTTTCCGAAATGGAAATATCCCCCTTTTATGTCACTATCAAAAATTATATTAATAACCATTAGTACCGTATTCAGCAGAGTTCTCTATCTGATTTAAGAATGTATATGAGATAGACGTAAATAATTCTTACTTAGGCTAAAATTTGACGGTACGCACGAGGAATTAATATTTAGGTAATTC
>ENA-OQCF01000105-OQCF01000105.1-human-gut-metagenome-genome-assembly--contig:-NODE-105-length-29258-cov-8.701383_pt1 | contig 29258 bp, 23 predicted proteins | sample MGYA00242756_ERZ504573 | MGnify/ENA primary metagenome ERZ504573 (study PRJEB26092, sample SAMD00036240) | human gut metagenome | host: Homo sapiens | study: EMG produced TPA metagenomics assembly of... | reverse complement strand
CCCCGCCGTACAGAGTTACGTAACTTCGATACCAATTGAGGCGGCGAAGGTAGTGGAAGCTAACGAAAAACTCTATATCAACCGCGAAGAAGGCTTTATCGGCACCGCTTGAAAAAAGATGAATTTATAGCCAACTGTTCAGATATTGACGATGTGATTATCTTCTATAAAGACGGCAAATACAAAGTGGTTCGTGTAACAGACAAAATGTTTGTCGGCAAGAATGTTCTCTATGTCAATATCTTCAGAAAAACGACAAACGTACCATATACAATGTGGTCTATCGGGATGGAAAAGAAGGGTTTCACTATATCAAACGATTCAACATTACCTCCATCACCCGCGACCGTGAATATGATGTAACGCAAGGTACGCCCGGCTCACGTATCGTTTACTTTACAGCCAATCCCAATGGGGAAGCGGAGGTTATCAAGATTACCTTAAAGCCGAATCCGCGTATCAAAAAAATCATATATGAAAAAGATTTCAGTGACATCAATATAAAGGGACGCCAGTCCATGGGCAATATCCTGTCTAAATACGAAGTACATAAAATAGCCTTGAAACAACGTGGCGGCTCTACCCTGGGTGGAAGAAAAGTATGGTTTGACCGGGATGTACTCCGCTTGAACTATGACGGACGCGGTGAATATCTGGGAGAATTCCAAAGTGACGAATTGATTTTAATAGTCCATGAAAATGGAGAATTCTATACCAGTAACTTCGATTTGAACAATCATTATGATCCGGGGATCCACATCATCGAGAAGTTCGATGCCAACAAGGTATGGTCCGCCGCTTTATTTGATGCCGACCAGGGATATCCTTATCTGAAACGATTCACTTTTGAATCCACTTCACGCCGTCTCAATTATTTGGGCGAGAATAAGGAAAGTCGTTCTATATTGCTTACTTGTGTGGCTTATCCACGCATACAAGTCATATTCGGAGGACATGACAGTTTCCGTGATCCATTGGAAATAGATGTGGACGAATTCATCGGAATCAAGAGTTTCAAAGCGAAAGGAAAACGAATCAGTACTTACAACATTGAACAAATAAATGAACTGGAACCTTTACGCTTCCCCGAACCTTCCAAAGAAGAGGACGGTGCGGAAGAGGGGACTGATGAAAACGAAGAAACTGCCGAAATTGAAGATCCGGATCATGGTAAGAGTGAAACAGATATCATTGATGAAATTACCGGCCAGATGAAACTGTTTTAAAAAATGAAGAAAATTCTCCTGTTATTACTGTCCCTGTTTTTGGGTCTGTCTTCGCAGGCGCAGGAAGACAGCTTACAAGCAAACCGCTACGTTATGAGAGCTACTCTTTACGGTGCCGGTTTTACAAATATATTGGACACCTATCTTTCACCGATGGAATATACCGGACCCGAAATTCGTATCCTGCGTGAAAGTATGCGCATGACCAAACTGATGAATGGCAACGTGTCTGTTCAAAGTCTGTTCCAAGCCAATCTGTCCCTGACAGAGAATAAAGCAGAAACAAGTAATGAAATGGCAGGTATGGTCAATTGGAATTATGCACTGCATTACCAGTTCCGGCTGACAGAAAACTTGAAGATACTGGCGGGTCCCATGCTGGACTTGAACGGCGGTTCATCTATAACATGCGAAATTCCAATAATCCCGCCCAAGCTAAAGCATATGTCAATCTGGCGGCATCGGGTATGGTCATCTATCGGTTTCATATCGGTAACTATCCGCTGATAGCCCGTTATCAAGCCAATCTGCCTGTCATGGGGATTATGTTTTCCCCGGAATACGGACAATCTTATTATGAGATATTCAGTTTAAAGAATGGCGGCAAGAATGTGCTGTTCACTTCCCTGCATAACCAACCTTCCTTGCGACAGCTGGTTACATTGGATTTTCCTATCCGGTCGGTCAATATGCGTTTCGGATACCTATGTGATATCCAGCAGGCGAAAGTCAATAATCTGAAAAGTCATATATGGTCACACGCCTTTATGATAGGTTTCGTGAAAAACTTTTATTTATTAAAAGGTAAGAACAAAGTGGCGATGCCCAGCCGGGTCAGCCCTTATTAATATAGAGGATGAAAAGAAATAGTTATATTTTTATCAGTCTGTTATTGTCTGTTGTATTATTTACTTCGTGCATCACGGAGGACGAATACGACAACTCCCCCGAAGGCAACTTCGAAGCATTATGGCAGACTATCGACCGCCAGTATTGTTTCCTTGACTATAAAAAGCAGGAATACGGATTGGACTGGAATGAAATATACAGCCAGTATAAACAGAGAATATCCAAAGGCATGAATAATGAACAGTTATTCGAAGTTCTGGCAGATATGCTGAACGAGTTGCGTGACGGACACGTAAATCTGTCTTCCAAACTGGAGTACTCCCAATATCGTGAATGGTTTGACAGCTATCCGGCCAATTTCAGCGACAGCATCCAACGTGTTTATCTAGGTAAGGATTATGCCCAATCCTCGGGTATGAAGTATCAGATATTCGAGGACAATATAGCCTATATTTATTGTGGCAGTTTCCAATCGGGCATCGGTGAAGGAAATCTGGACGAGGTTCTAAACAAACTGGCTATTTGTGATGGGTTGATTATTGATGTGCGAAATAATTCGGGTGGTAATCTTACCACAGCCGAGAAATTAGCCGCACGTTTCACGAATGAAAAAGTGCTGGTAGGCTATATGTCCCATAAAACCGGACCGGGGCACAATGACTTCTCCACTCCCAAAGCAGTTTGGCTGGAACCGTCACTAGACCGTGTACGCTGGCAAAAACAGGCGGTAGTGCTGACTAACCGTCGCTCTTTCAGTGCCACTAATGATTTTGTGAACAGAATGAAAATACTACCTAAAGTAACCATCATCGGTGACAAAACAGGTGGCGGTTCCGGCCTGCCCTTCTCCTCCGAACTGCCCAACGGCTGGTCTGTCCGCTTCTCGGCCAGCCCCATGTACGATGCGGATATGCAACATCTGGAATTCGGTATAGATCCGGACATCAAAGTCAATATGAGTTCAGAGGATATGCAACGCAATGTAGATACCATTATTGAGGCTGCACGTGAATATTTACATAGCCACAAAGAATAATTTTCTAAAAATCTTTGGTACTTAAGAAATATTGCTTATCTTTGCACCCGCTTACCAAAAGCAATGTCGCGCGTGTGGCGTAATTGGTAGCCGCGCAGACTTAGGATCTGGTGTCGTGAGACGTGTAGGTTCGAGTCCTATCACGCGCACAAGTTTCCGTATAGAAACAGACAAAAGCCTCGAAATTATCCGATTTCGAGGGCTTTTCTTTACTAGAAGAAACTAGTTCTCAAAAATCATGTGGCATACTAAAATTTCACATTTATTTTTTTCCCTTTATAAAGCACTGTCTTTTCACTTCCATCCGGCATTCGAACTGTAAACTTCCGCTCATCCAGCATCCCTTCATAGCAGCCACGACGTGCATCAATAGTCAATGTCCGCTTGGCATCATTCCAAATCATCGGAATTTCAGTATAAGCACCGTTTTCGTAATTATAGTTATTGCCTTCATCCTCATAAAGCACAAAATTACCATCGGCACCAGGATAAACACAAACCTTGAGATTGTCCCATTTCTTCTCGGTCACGTATTGCACATCGGGACCTAACGGCACGATGCTTCCAGCACGTACATAAAGCGGAATACGATTGAACACAGTCGTCACCTTCAGCTTCTGCCCACCTTCTGCCACTTCGTTCGTCCAAAAATCATACCATTGGCTACCGGCAGGCAAATATAGTTCCATTTCTTTAGATTGAGTAAAATCGACAGACAATAGAGGGATATCAGACTCCTGCGCTTTGCAGCCCCACCCTTCATTCTCTTTCAAGATTTGCTGTGCCTGCTCAGGAGTGTATTGGGCATGTAATACAGGTGCCACCAAAAAGGATGATCCAAACATATACTCACTGCCCATGTTCCATGTCTTAGGATCACTGAGAAAATCCATGAATAGTGCCCGCATAAACGTGGAATTACGATGACTTACTTCCCAAGATGTAGAATAGATATAAGGCATCAACGAATAACGGAGTTTTATAGCATCAACCAATGCATCATACACCGGCTCACCAGCTTTACCATAGAGGAAAATTTCGCGAGGTGCATCAGCCCCGTGACTACGCATCATTGGACAAAATACACCGAATTGCGCCCAACGCACATACAATTCATGGAACATAGGATTTTTTGTAGCCGTTCCACCTCCCAAGCTATTGTTATAAGAACCGGCAAAGAATCCGCCAAGGTCAGTATTCCAATGCGGCATTCCCGTCAGAGAAAAATTCAACCCGGCAGTAATTTGCCTACGAAACATATCCCATGAAGATCCTACATCGCCCGTCCATACATTTGAGCCATAACGTTGTTGCCCCAAGAATCCTGAACGGGTCAAGATAATGACACGCTTATCGCGAGTCAGAGCACGCTGATGATCAGACACTCCGCCTACTGTTACAAGCGGAAAAGCGTTCCGTACGCTACGGAAGGAACCGGAATAAGTCTGTCGGTCGAAATCCGAATCTTTGGGGTTAAAGTGGTCAGGTTCTGTCGAGTCCATCCACCATCCGTCCATGCCAAGCTGAAAGATACCTTTGTTCAAGTAATTCCAATAAATATCACGAGCCTTCGGATGATATGGATCATAAACCTTCACGCCAGAAGGATAATCAAAGTTAGGCGGCCATCCTTCCACACCCGATTCGGGCCATGTAGCCATATCCATCAGCAACCCTTCCTTCTCAAGTTCCTTGAAAGGTTTAGTCTTTGGACCAAAAGAAGACCAAATGGAAATCATCATGTGTGCATTCAAGCCGTGGACTTCATCAATCATCCTTTTCGGATCACGGTACTCGTAATTCAGGAACTCCATTGCATTCCATAAATAGTTACTTCCCCAATATTGCCAATCCTGAATGATACAGTCAAGCGGTATGCCCAATTCACGGTATTTCTTCACAACACTTACCACTTCATCCTGGCTCTTATAGCGCTCTTTGCTTTGCATAAATCCATAACTCCACAAAGGCATCATAGGAACAGAACCGGTCAGCAAGCGAATCTGTGCAATTACACCGTCAGCCGAACCACCATACATGAAATAATAATCGATACAATCGCCTACATCTGAACGGAACGACGTTTCCTCTTCATTGTCAACATACATCGTACCTGCATAATTATCCCAAAATACACCATATCCCTTAGTCGACTGAAAAACAGGAGTTACGTCTTCTGTATTGCCTTGCACCAGATACTTCTCTATTCCACGTTGCATCATCTGTCCGTTTTGAAGTTGTCCAAGTCCATAAAGCCCTTCATCCTTATCGGTTTTAAAACTTTGGTAAACAGAATAAGTAGCCCGCCCTGCGTCATTGACAGGTATGAATGCCTTCACATTCTCCAATTCCTTCAATAGGGGCATCCCATTACGTGTTTCATAAATCAGAACACCTGTTTTTGTGTCTAGTTTCACCGTCAGTAAACGGCTCTTCATTACAATATTGCCATCTTCCGACGTAGAAACTTTAAGAGCCGTTTTTTCAGGTCTTGCAATAACCGAAAGACTTTTCTTATCTACCGATTGCCATACGGCATTTTCAACACGCGCAGACTATTAGCATTAAACCATTGCACTTCCACATCTATCTTTTTCCCAAAAATAGAAGCCTTAATGCCTGTTTCTGTCCGCTGATATTCCTGCGACCACACCAAAGTGGTCAACAGACAACAGAATGTAAAAATAAGTTCTCGTTTCATAAACTCTAACTTTATTATATTAGTTATCAATAAGTATTAATTAACCTTCCACCAATCCAGCATAAACTATTTTTATTCTATCTCCTCAAAGGGATAAGTTTATCTATCATCATTAATAAAAACTTCCATAGCAATATCAAAACAATTGTCTATATGCTAAAAACACTTACCCTTATCCTATTTCCTCAACTTAACCCATACCACAAAACCTCCGCGAGGCTGGCACTCTATATTCAATTCTTTGGTATCGAATGCCGAATTTTCAATTTTTATTTGTTTCCCATCAGTAGTATCCGAAAACAGTTGGATAAGCTGAATAAAATCTTTAATAAACTCCAAATTCACACGAAATGATTTTGTATTTTCCGTACCATTCAAACCGGAAATATACCAACTATCCTTACTTTTACGAGCAATAACAACACTTTCAGCCGGATAACCGGACAGCAGTCTGGTATCCTCCCATGCAACCGGAAGATACCTGATAAAGTTCTGTACCTCTACCGGTTGTTGCCTATACCCTTCAGGACGATCTGCCAAATGCTGTAGAGCCGACTCAAAAATAACAAGTAACGCCAATTCATGCGCATCGGTAGTGATATGTGGATGTTGTGAATTGGTAAATGTACAAGGCGTATAGTCCATCGGACCTATCACATTACGGGTAAAAGGCAAGGTACAATTATGCCAAGCTGCATTATCAGTCAATGTCGGTTTATTATTATACCACTCTGCCCCATATACCGCTTCCACACTCATCAGGTTTGGTACGTCCGTTGCCAGCCTCTGGGAATAGCTGCCCCATGAAAATTGACTAACAATTTATGCCTGGCTGCATCCTCCAGCAAATCAATATAATAATTCATCGTACCTATAGAATCTCCACCAAAAAAGTCTATCTTAACTCCCTGAATACCTATTTCTTTTAGCCATTCAAATTCTTTGTCACGCACTTCCGGGGTATTCAACCGATATAACGGAGTAGGATCACACCATGCAGTAGAAGAATTATACCATATCAAAGGAGTTACATTTTTCTCTTTACAATAGTTCATTGCATCATTCAGATTTCCTCCATTCTCCATTGCATCCCATTCCCAATCAATCAACATATAGGGCAAATCAAAGTCTGCGGCAAAATCAATATATTTCTTCACTATTTGATAATCCTTAGAACCATGATTATATGCCCAATATATCCAAGAGACCAATCCAGGTTTTATCCATTGGGTATCTTGGATTTTACATGGTTCACTCACATCAGTTACCAAAGTCGATTCGACAATATCAGCCAATGTTCCTATGATAGCGACACGCCAAGGTGAATACCAGCCGGATGGGCATATCAACCGTTCATCCGATAATTTTATCTTATAGATAGAAGAATCAGCTGCATTAGTAAGATAAGCTCCTGTGTTATCACGTAATATGTTGGCTTCGGTTAATAGTACAAAAGCGCTGTCCGAAGGTTGGAACAATGTTGGAAAACTCCACTCACGTCCCTCATTATCTGCAACGCCGTCCGTATTTGGCCAATAAAAGCCCTCATAACCTACAGTAAATTTTTGTGTCCAACGCTTGATACCTGGAGTAAAAGCAAATGCAGTGTACTCATCAAGAACCACAATCTCTTCTTTGGTTTTAGGAAGATGATAACGGAAAGCTATACCATCATTATAAACCCGGAAAATAAGATCTACCGAAGTCCTTTGACATTTTCAAACCGATAAGTACATTCATTAGCCTCATTATGGCAATGCCTGCGTTTACCAGTCAGCATTTCATAATCATCAACTACAGAAGTTACAGGAGTTGAGCTTATCAATTTAAAGCAATCATCCGTATCCGACGTTTTTAGACCTATTTCAGGTAATGACATCATTTTAACTTTATATAATCCGCAAATCGAAATGTTCGCGCGTTTCAAAATGAAAAGTTCATTTCACAAAACGAAGCGTATAATTTAAAGCACTCTTTATTCCATTTGAACTGGTCAATTCTAAGCTAAAAATAACAGAAAAATAACTTGCAAATATCAACAAAAATCACTATCTTTACATAGTTAAATTGAGGTCGTTTACCCTCAAATCAGTTCAGTTTTGTATTCCCCTACCCTATCAATATTCTAAAAAATTCGGCCGCTTCGCCGGTATTTGAATACCTTTTAAATGGAATTCGGAAACCATCCGAATCCCGTTCTTTCGTTTTAGTCGCTTCGCTCCACGCTTTGGCGCTTTGCGCTTACGCCACCTCGCGTATCGCCTTGTACGCTGCCACGCTTTGCGCCCGGACGATTTTGCCGCGGAAGGCCAGACGCGAGCCGACATTCGCATTCGTATTCGAAGCATCGTTATTCGCATTCGCATTCGACACACCGCCATTCGCATTCGCATTGTTGTACCCGCGATAGACCACACGGACTGTAGCGGTGCTTATCCAGTACATGTCGGTATAGTAGGTGGAAGATGATCCGTTCAAATTACCTACCGGAACCATGTCCATATACTTGCCGTGCGCCACGCCTGTAATCCACTGACCGCTGTCCTTCTTGCCCTGTACCATACGGATACTGCCGTCAGGCATCCAGATGCGCCATTTGCCCTGGTTGCCGCTGTCATTCGGCAGATCCACGCCGTCCATCATGTCATACTTGTTGCCGTAGATGTCCTCGTAGCCCAGGCAGCAGATATTGTTCACCTGCACCACGGTCGCCTGTCCGTATTCGTCCCGGCTCTTATACCAGGCATACTGATGCACCAGGCCGTCAATCAGCGAATTCGTGATTTTGTTGTTGATGACATACGCTTCGTCATAGCCGATGGTGTCTGTCATTCCATGGTCGGCCGTTCCACCCGTTGTCCGGTTATTGTTATGCTGACCGGCACCGCATTGTTCCTGCATGTCCCTACGCCCGTACTTTGCATAGCTCAGGTTCGCGATGCGGCTGTGCATCAGGGCATCTATCTGCTGCATGCCACGCTGCTGGCTGTAATAGTGGAAGTCCGTCCATGTCATGCTTGCCGTGGTCGAAGCTCCGGTTATGCAGCACGCAACTTGCTGCCCACTACAGAACTGCCCACAACGGCACACAGATGTTCCTCATTGGCCACCCAATCCGGTTCCATGTCCTCTATCTTGTCGCTGTTGCTCAGCACCACGCAGTCAAACTCTGCCGTGTTCAGAATGGAGAAATGCAGGGCTGTAGCACGTTCCGGAACGTCTGCTATCAGATACATGCCGGCTTCAAATTTCAAGCCGATGGTCGGCACCACAATACTCTTCAGGATGTTTCCCTCCGCATCAGCAAACACACTGCCGATAAGCCCTGTTCCTGGAACGCTCGGGAAGCGGACACGTCTGTAACCCGACACGTCCACTTTGCACACGGAATAAGCCTTGTCCGTCGTATAGGATTCCATCAGCGTGGGCTTGCCGCTCATGATCTTCCGCTCACCCAACCAGCCGCCCTGTGTCTCCTTGATGGCATCCAGTGTCAGTACTGTCGCATCTGGAATCGGGGGCATTTCGTCCTCCGGATAACTGCTGTAGCAGGCGTACTTCTTGTTGTTCAAATAATCGTTGATGCCTTTGCTCCAGTAAAACGGCTCATACATCATCCAGTCTCCCTCGCTGCCGTCCAGCTTCGCCACCGTACAGTCGTTCATATCCTCCGCATCGGCATAGAAGTTCGAGCTTTCGTCATGCAGGGGGAAATAGGTCATCTCCCCGTCCGGGTTGTTCACTTCCACCTGCTGCCCGGCTATCTCCACCTTCCGACTCGTGGGCATCCTGGTCACCTTGGCCAATACGCGGTGGCGCTTGGACAGGATGGCATTCACATGCCCGCTCATTTTGTACGTATTGCCGAATTTGTACCCCGTCTTGTTGTCCAGGTTCGAAACATTGGCATCGTCGGCCACACTGTCGTCAAACTCAATCATCGTATAGGGCGGCTGCTTGATGGTCAGTTCCGGATAACGGGCGGCATACTTCTCCAGTTCCTCATCAGCCAGATACTTCGTCAGGGTCAGCTTGCCCCTCAGTCCCGAATGCCGGTCATCCACGGCACCCGTCTGCGTATACGTTCCGTAGTCGTAATACTTCTTCAGCAGGGTTCCGTCGTCTTCCCGGTCTATCTCCAGCACGAAGCGTTCCAGCTTGCCGCTGCCGTTCAGTCTGGCCTGGTGAAGGCGTTCCAGCATAGCGAACCCGTCGATGCCGGGGCAGTTGGTGTAGCGGTAGCCCCGCACATTATTGATGCCTTCCAGTATCAGGCCACTGTCGGACAGCTTGGTCAGATATTCCAGGAACAGTTCCTCAATCGTGTCCGGCAGGCATAACTGCACAACGGGCGCACCGGTGGCCAGTTTCACACGGGTCAGCCCCGTACCCCTCACGTCCAGTTTCTTCAGGCGGCCCTGCCAGCTCAAGTCCAAAGTAGCCACATTGCCGTTGTCCCCGTTCCGGGCCAGCCGGTTGTTCCGCATGTTCACTTCTTCCAGAAGCAGCATGCCGTTCGTCGAAGCCATGAACGAGCCATTCCGGTAACCGCTGGCTTTCTCCACGCTCATGTCGAGTTTTACCAGTGAGGTCAGCAGACCGAAGTTGAAGCCGATTGCGAACGCATCCTCATGCCAAACCAGTTCCTTGACTTTCGCCGCACCGATGATCTTCAACGGGTCATTTTCACCGAAGGCACGGGTCAGCTGCAACGAGTGGAGCACGTCCGCATCCACCACGCCGCTGTCGGCCTGCACGCCGTTGCTGGTGGAAAGCTGCACACGGTACGGAATGGTCAGACGGTACTGCATCGGTTTCAGCGTGTAGGCCTTGTCCAGCGATGCCGTACTCTGGTAGAACTGGGCACCCAGCGTGGATACATAGCCGTACTCCACCTGCTTCAGGTCATACCGGCGTTGGATGAAGTAGTTCCGGTGTGCTTTCAACGAACCCTTCAGACCGTAGATTTGCGGATAGGTCTGTTTGGCTCCGTCCGCACCCACCGGCATTTCGTTCAGGAACGGGTAGATGTATTTGAAGATGCCGGACTTGTTATAGAGGCGCGAGCACCACTTCTTCATCTGTTCGGTATCGAAATGGTCAATGGCTTTCTGGATACTGAAAGCACTCATGAAGCTTGCGCCCCCGTTCCATCCGCTCACCATAATCTCCACAATCATGTCCCAGCAATTGGCCACGATGAGGTTCCACAGCCACGAGTTATGACCCTGCATCACATAAGCCCCGTCGCGCTTCGTCTGGCGGTTGTCGTCATACTTCCCGGTCAGGAACGACTTGTTGTCAGAACCGAGCTGGCAGTCGCCGTCATAATAGTCAATCGACCATTTCACACCGTCCCATGTGCGGATAAGCATGTTCTTCGCAAGCTGGTCCACGCCGAGGTTGAACTGCACGTACAGATAGTAGGCAATCAGGTGGGGAAGGTCGAAATACTTCCCGGCCTCTTTCCTGAACGTATCGCTCTGCCACTTGGCGGTAGGGAACTTGTCGCCGTCGTCCTCATAGTCCACCCCCTCGAACGAATGGGATTCCGTGCTGTAAACCATGTTCCTGCCCGCAGGCGTTTCCTTTACGCACCGGTAGACGAAACTCATCATGCGGTCGGTGGCCTTGTACATCTTGTCGTACTTGTCACCGGTACCGAGGTGGTCTTTCAGGTTCGGTTCTTCCTCCGCGTCACCGCCTCCGTCCGACCAGAAGGTATCTTTCGGATGATTAAATTCCAGTCCTCCGTCAAAGTTGTAGTCCATGAAATCCTTATGCTCCGGTTCGGTACTCGGCAACCAGTGGAACAGGCACAGCGGATTGGAGTTGTTCAGCGTCTCGAAGCAGACGGGCAGGTACTGCTTGTGTCCTTCCTCGTCGGCTTCCAGGTAGTTCAGCGTGTCGCCCTCGCCCCATTTCTCGCCGCCGATGGTCTCATCCTGCCCGAAGATGGGGTAGCTGTCGCTCTTCTCGTTGTTCATGTTGTACTGGCCGTAATAGGTCAGGTCTTCGTCGGCACTCTTCGCTACGAACAGGTCGCACGGCAGGCCGTCGATGGCCGAACGGTAATCATCCTCCAGCCCATGGTCTTTGGCGTAACGCTGGGCAGGCGTAAGCAGCCCCATCTCTTTCAGTCCGTCATTGATAAGCTTCGCACCTCCGGTATTGGTGGTCATGGACGAGTCCGAGAAGTCGCATTTGGAACATGCCAGCTTCGCGCCTACCGAGTTCCTGCGTAACTTGAAGAGATTTTTTTTGCCGGTAGTTACCACCGGATTCTTCTGCCTGCCGTTTCCGTCAATCTCCCCGTAGCTCAATGTAACCGTCCAGCCGCTTGCCGTCTTCTGGAAGTAGAAACGGAAGTTCTTTCTGGCATAGTTCACGGAAGAAGTACCCTGAATACGGACATATACGTTGGTAAGGATAAAGTCAAGCGTCCTGTCCTCTCCGTTATAGAAACGGACCTCCCTTACCAGCTTGTTGGCCTTCTTGTCGTTCAGCTGGGCCAGTGCATCCACCACGTTCAGCGTGTCGCTCTCGCTCGGAACCTCACTGCCCACGCTGCCCGTGCCTATCAGTACCAGGATCGAGTTCCGGCGCTTCTTCATCAGCCCATCAGCTTCTCCATGCTCACCGTATCTCCTTCATTCAGCACGCGGTTGTCCTCATCCAGTGAGCGCACGCCCGGTTCCCCGTCGGCATCCTCCAGGTGGTTGCGGTCCACGATGTAGTTGTTCAGCACCTCGTCCGAGGTCAGCGCCTTGTTATAGATACGCACGCTCTTCACGTTCAAGTCGGCACCTGCGACTTAAATTCCAACTGGCTCTGAATGTCAAAATTCACCTTGTCGAGCCACTTGGAAGCAGCCGACTCTTCACCGTTCACATAGAAACCGATCAGCGTGCGCTGTTCGTTGGTCTGCACGTTCGGATAGAACACGTAGGTAATGCGGATATTCGTACCCGGCTGGAACTTGGTACCCACCGAGTCTTCATAGCGCAGCACCTGTCCGGCATCCATCGCCTCGGTCACCACACCGGTCAGGAACTTGGCCTCTTCCGGAGTCACAATCAGCCCGTACCGGTTGCCGTTGTCCAGCTGCCCCAGGCAGGTGATCAGCTCGGCATCCGTATCCGTCACGTTGGCCGTGCTGTATTCTATCTCCAGCGTCATGCCCACGTCACGGATGGCAAATCCCTCGGGCTTGTCCGCCTCGTTGAAGGGGCGGTAACCGCCGTCAGCGGTCAGGGTCATACCTGCACCACCGGCCAGCAGCAGGCGGTCCTTGTGCCAGCCGCTACCGGCACCATATTCGTTCACGCTCCACAGCACGTCCCGGAACTCCATACGCTTGTCACCGCTCACCCAGCTTGCCGGGTTGTTTTCCGTGTTGCTTCGCCCGAAGGCGTCAAACGTACACACGGCATCCGGTGCCAGCGTGGCTTCAATGTCCGGGTGCGATGTGGTGTTCACCTGCACCTCAAGCACGGCATCGCCGCATGACACACGGTAGTCCAACGGTTCCACGTTCACGTTCGTCCGTCCGTAGCTGCCGGTCTCACCGCGTTGCAGCAGGTCTTCCTTCACCACGCTGCCCCGGTCGGTCACTTTCACACGGGCCGTGTACGCATCGCGGTCATAGCCGGCATACGTGAAGTTCCATGCCGTGAACTGCTCTGCCTCCAGCACCGGGTGTTTCCAGTCACGCTGGAACCCCGCTGCCCGGTGGCTGAACATCAGGCCGGCATACGCTGTCACACCTCCGCCTGCCTTCAGCAGCGTAATGTAATGCACCCGGCTCACCACACCGGAGTTCTCATGCTGCGCGTAGGCTTCCACCACGTTCGTAACCTCCTGCATCTGTGTCAGGGGGATGGTCACGTTCTTCTGCTGCACACCGCTGCCGGCCGAAAGACCGAGGGTAAAGGCCTGTCCGCCGTTCACGCGGTAGTAGATGTTCTTCTCACCGCTCGTGCCCTTGGCAGTAAAGGGGATGTTCACGTCATTTTTATATCCCCCGTCGGCCAGCCCGTTGCCCGCCGAGTAGGTGGTCTCCAGCTCCATGGCCACCATGGTCACCTTGGCCGTGGCCGTCTTCATCAGCGTGCCGTCCTGGTAAGTTGCCTGCGCTTCCACCTGTACGGTATAGGCAGTGGCATCCTTCAGGTAGGGCGAAGCGTCAAAGGTATAGCTCTGTCCGGCTGTAACGCCCACAAACTCCGCATCCCGGAACTCACTGATGACGGTCGAACCGCGTTTCACGATCACGCGGGCTTTCAGGTCGCTGTAGCCGTCCACCGTACCGCCACCGGCAGTGCCCACACCTACGGAGTATTTCACCACAAAGCCGCTGCCCAGTGCCAGATACTGCGAGGCGGGAAGTCCCGCACCGCCGCTGTCCGTCAGGTCGATGTTCACCACCACCTTGTCATCGTCCGTGTACTTGGAAAAGCGCACTTCCTTCGAGCTCTCGCCGCCCTGGTTGTCCTTCTGCTTGACGGTCATCACGTACTGGGTGCCGTCCTCGCTGTCCTGCACATCCACGTCCGTCACCGTACCCACCATCGCATCGAACACCGTTCCGGATGTAGGAGGTTTCGTCTCGCCGCTCACCAGTTCCTCGGTAGGGGTACGGTTTGACAGTTCCTTCTTCAGGAACGCTTCGATGTCATCGCCTGCATAGGCATGATAGGTGCCGTCCGGCTGTTTCTGATTCCATGGTGTTTCAAGATTCATCGGATGTTCAGTCGCGTTGATGATTCCGCTTATTTTCCTTTTTGCCATAATACTGTCCTTTTATAATAATCATTCATTTATCAGTTTTACTGCTACCGTTCCATGCGTCCGATCCGTTCCACGGCTCGTCACCTTTCCAGTATCCAAGTCCGAAACAGCTGCTTATCGCAGACCACACCAGTCTTGCCCCGGCATAGACTGCCGACAGGGCACGTTTCCCCACATACGCAGCCGTTATTTCCTTACCGCCTATGGTTATCATCGTCAATCCTCCTCATAAATCAGATACAGCGTATTCGCATCCTTGTCCTGCAGCGCCTCGTAAGCTTCCCCGCTCATCACCTCATGCCGGTAGGCCAGCAGTCTCAGGCTGCCGCCTGTTCCGGTATATACGGCATCACCCAGCAGGTAGAGCTTGTCCGGCAGGATGGCTGTCCGGTCCGCATTCATGAATATGCCGGCAGGAGGCACACCCGCCACATCCCAGTCCCCGTACAGTGGAGTCCATGTGGTAGGCGAACTTCCCGGCATCCGCTACATACACTACGCTGCCGCCCGGTTTGGTACTCTTGTCAGGTAAAACGTTGCCTGTTTCCATCCATGAGGAAAAGCGTGCGGTAGCCCCGCCGATGGCTGCTGCCGTAGTCTGTTCCACCTTGGCAGCGGCGTTTTCTGCCTTGGCTGCCGCTTCGTTGGCCTTGGTGGCCGCTTCCGTGGCGGCCTGGGTCTTTTCCTCCAGTCCGGCTACGGCTCCTTCCGCTTTCTTGGCGGCAGCTCGGCACGGGCGGCGGCATCGCTCGCAGGCTTCCCTATCAGTTCCAGGGGGACGTTCACCATCTTGCCGTCCTTCTCCCCGGGCAGTGATTTCACACCGCTCAGCGAGGTGACGGTCTCCAAGTCCTCCACGCCGGTAGAACTCTGGAGTACACGGTCCAGCACTTCCTGAACCAGTTCTTCTTGTGTCATTTCTGCCATACTCATTCGTTTTTATCGGTTTCTGACCCGCCCAGGATTTCGTTCAGGGCATCTATCACATTGGGAAGACAATAGCGTTCCACCGCCATGTGTATCATCCCGGTTTCCTCATCGCTGAACTCGGTCTCGCCGGTACTCTCGAAAATCTTGAACGCAAGCCGATGGGCCTTGATGCCACTGACACGCGTATACAGCAAATCGGCTATCTGCTCACGTGCATCGAAAACCTCCCTCGTCTGACGGGTTATTCCGGTGGGAACGCTGAAATTCCTGAAATCTAACTTTTTCATATATATCTGTTTTTTAGGATGAATGATTCAATATCTGGTAACGGAATCCGTCCGCTTTTGTAATAAGTACCGTTACGGAGTCCCCGGATGCCATCTCGTAGTTTTGCAAATCTTCATTGTGGTTATAGATACCTTTTAGTATGATATTCTTTGAACCGGGTCTGACCCTGAACGTGACAATGGCTGCAAAATCGGTAGGCAAGTAACTCATGCCGAACTTGTATGCCACAGAACTTTCCGACGGCAGCGTAACCTCTACCTTACTGTAGTTGGGTTCATTGTAATACATCAAAATGATATTGTGTTGTGAGAAATCCACCGTGTAGTTTCCACTTCCGAAGGTAAGCAGCTTGGCTTTCGTATTGATAAACGCCGGGGCAAGTAATGCCGCATTGCTGCTGATACCGTAGTTCTTCGTACCGCCGGTAACATCTATAAACAATCCATAGTTCGCTTGGTCGAAGCCGTAATTCCCGTATATATTGGGGGCTGAGTTCACGATACGACCGACAGCGGTAAAAGCTCCTCCTGCAGAAGACGGTATCACATCATCACCGAACATCACATATCCTTTGCTGCCGCCGACACGGAAAAAATCATCATAAATGGCAAGACCGCCACCGCTCCCGTGAGAGTCGGCCACAGAACCGATACGGCCGTTCCCTATCTCAAAGCCGCCGATTTTCCCTTTGCTGCTGTCTATCTCTCCGGTAAACTTACCGTTGGTCGTTTCAATGCTGCCGTCTTCCAGTATCTTGAAGTTGCCGTTGGCCGTTACCAGTCCCTCCAGCTGTATATGGTCGGCTGTCAGCTTGATTTTGCTCACGGTATTTCCGTACTCGTCCTCTTCCTCCACGCTCACCCCGATAAGGGCAATCTTTCCTGTATTGTCCTGCGCATACAGACCGGAACCTTCAGGCTTTATGACAAGCCCGGTCTCTTTCAGCGCATTACCGTCCTTGTCGAAGACCGCCGCTGAAATCTTTACCAGCCGGTCGCTCTGTTCGAACAGTGTACGGTACTTATAGGCCAGTGCGTCCGCCTTGTTGGTGCTGAACACCAGCAGCGAAATGTAAATCACGCCCGTAAACGACAGCTTGAAGTCGCCAGTGCCGTTCCAAAGTCCGTCCAACGTGAACATCTTCTCACCGCCAACGGGCAGGTCCTCTTCATGGCCGAACATGTTGAAGTTCTCAAACCCGGTCTTATCAGCGTTCACAAATTCTATTTTCAACCTTCCGGCCTTGATAACCCGGTAGCTGAACGACAGATACACCACGCCGGGCACCCGTTCGCCCTGGCTGTTCGTCTGCCGGTACTCCGGTACCAGCCGGAAGTCCTCCAGTTTCTGCATGATATAGCTGTTCCGGATATAGGCATAAGGCACCTTGCCGTCGGTCCGTATCTCGGCATGGCCGTCCGGCTTCGTACCGTAAGGACCGCCGTTCGCCCAGATCCAGCGTCCGCCCAGGGTGAACAGCGTAGCCTTGCTGCCCGTCTTCCATTTGTCCATGCCGTCGGCAAAACTGCTGTTGTCCAGATAACTCTGTTCTTCGCGTATTTCCTTGCGCAAGCTTTCCACGGCTGAATGGATTTTCCCCTCGGTTATCTCAAACCGCGTCAGGATGTCCTCGCCCGTCATCAACACGAACGTACCCTTCAGCCACACGTTGTCGGCATACAGGCCGTTTCCTTTCGGCTGTTTGTCTGCCGGGAAAGCGCTGCTCCTGATGCCGTCCAGCTTACCCAGCCGGCAACGAAGGCAGCCGTTGAAGTTCTTGGCCTTCACACCGTCCAGAATGTCGATACGGGGCTGTCCGTCCTCCGTGGCCGCAATGGATATAAGGTTCTGCCGGAGCGGGGTTTCGGTGTTGCCCATCAGCACGCACTCATCGCCTGCCTCCGGCTTCACCCCGCCAAACTCGCTTACCGGGACCAGTACACCGCCGGCTATCACCGAAGCCACCTCCACCCAGTATGCTTTTAGTTTCTTACCACCCGTAACCGCACAGCGCATCAGGTCATGGGCCACAAAGCCCGATTCCTGCTCAAACACGATGCGGTAGTTGTCGCCCTGCTTCACCACGTCCTTGATCTTGCCGTTGGCAGCGGACACCACCAGCTGGCCGCACACGCTGCGCACCTTCTCGATCAGCAGTTCCAGCGCCACCAGGCTTTGCCGGGCAGTCACTTTGTCCACCGTCAGGTTTGTCAGTCCGGTCAGCTGGTCAATCCACAGCTGCCAGCCCTCACCGGTCAGCCCGTCCACAAACTCCGTGCTGCGCAGCAGTTCGCGGATCACGGCAGTCAAGTATTCGGCATTGCCTCACCATCCACGATGCCGCAGGGCTTGCCGCCAGCAGCCTCGCCAAAGCTCACACCCTTCAGGAAGCGGATGGACTCTTTGGCTGTGTCCGGCTGGTTCTTGCTCAGGAACTCTTTCTGGCTGCGCCGGGCGGAAAACAGGTTGTTGTCCGTGGGCAGCGTCTTGTCCCAGCTTCGTATGATGTCCGGAAGGGCAGCGCCTTCCGTCTTTGATTTCGTATAGCTTTTCAGCGCACCGATGCTGTCCGTCACCTTGTCGAACTTGCCCACCTGCAGCGCATCGCTTATCTCGATGTCCATCTGCCCGGGTTCGTTCACCTTGCGGCTGATCTTGGTGATACGGCTCTGACGGTAGCCTTTTTCCGGGAAATACTTCCGGCTCTCCAGCTTCACCCGTCTGCCCACAAACAGGTCTATGCCGTGCTCCTCGATGTATACCGGGTCTGTCGGGGCTTTGTAGGCGGCAATGTCCAGCCAGTGGTCCCGGTTGTACTCGTCCACCGCAACCGCAAACTCCTCTTCGGCCAGCCGGTAATACTCATCCGGCATCCGGATATTCCACAGGATATAGGTGTCGCCTGCTCGGGGCACCAGCTTGCCGCCCGGCAGCTGGGTGTCGTCATCGTAGGGCCAGATGGTGATCAGTTCGAATTCACGTGCCGCGCTGTCGTAGTTCACCTCAAAGTAGTGGTCATCGCTTTCTCCCAGTCCGGCAAGGTCGCCCGTCTGGAACGACACACGTTTGGTTTCTCCGGCCAGCTCGTACAGGTTAGGGTCAAAGTCCAGTTCCCCGTCCCGGAAATAATAGACGGTGAATTTGTTTCCTTCATCGTCTGCCACCTCCTCGCTGCGAACCGAGCTCACCGTACCGACCCGACGGGGGAAGATGCCGCTGAAAGCATCCTGCTCGTAATGGTCATAGATGCCATATTCCTCCACGCCCTGCTCGATGTACTTCCTGCCGCCGGGAAGCATCAGACGCGGGCTGCCGTATTTCTCCGCATCGATGTTGCGGGTCGAGCCTACCGGGAACAGGCGCGTATAGAATTTGGCCGTGTTGCTCGTATCTCTTTCCAGGGAGGTCAGCCCCTTGCCATAGCCAAGGGTGATTTCTTCCCCGTGTTCGCAGCGGCACACGTTCACAGTCTGCCCCTCAACCCACCATTCCACCTTGCCGCCTGCCTTTTCCGCGATGGCTTTCAGCGCTTCGTCGCAGTACATCCCCTCGTAGTCTATCGTGATCAGCTCCGTACCTTCCACCGTACCCGTCTTCCAGTCAGTAATGTGGCCCATGCCGTTATTGATAGCCTTCACCACCATCGCCACATGCTCGCGGGGCGTGGCCGTCAGGGTAAACAGGGGGTTGGTGTCCCCGTCCGTCGTCTCCAGCACCAGGAACCGCTTGATCAGGCTCTCGATACCGTACAGCTTCAGGTTATACTCCCATTCACCATCGCTCACCTGCTTCGGCGTGTAGCGTTCTGTCAGCCAGTACCGTTCGCCCAGATAGTCCGTGTAGTCGTTCACGTCCAGGGGCAGGAAGGCATAATAGCTGAACGACAGGGAAAGCACATTGTCTCCCTGCACTTCCTTGCTTTGCGTCGAGCTGTCGTTCACGGCCACATCCGCACGCTTGGTTCCGGCTTTATCATATATCGTTAGAAGCATATTCTAATAGCGTTTGAATGGTTATATAATCGGTTTCGGTTCCCGGAACTTTACCCGGAACTTTCCGGCATGCACACCTTCCGTCCACAGATAGGTCAGCGGGGTGAACTTCGTACAGTCGGCATACTTCACCCGCAGCTGCAGATCCAGCTGGGGGAAACGGATCTCCAGCCAGCCGTCCTTCCCTTGCTTCAGGAAATTCACAAAGGCAAAGTACTGCTTCATCCAGCCTGCCTGGGTCTTGTTGTAAAGCGCAAAATGCAGCGTCACGTCACGCGCTTCATTCCGTGGGGTCAGCACGGGGCTGTATTTTTCCCCGTGCTCTTCCCGTATGTCCACAGCCGTATCCTTCTTGGCCTTGCTCGGGGTCAGGATGGCCGTCAGGTTCTCCATGCCCCCGCGCCGGTCTTCCACCAGGAACACGCCGTATTCCGTCCAGATGTCCGTGCCGTTCACCAGCACCAGTCCGCTCAGTATATTGCCCATATCACTTCACTTTTAGTCCGTCACGTATCATTTTCTTTATCACTTCCTTCAGTTCGCCCAGGTGTCCGGCGCTCACACCGGTGTTCTCGGCTATCCGGGCCAGATGCCCTTCAGCCGTGTCCATCTTCTCCACCACGCTTTCCAGCCGGTCGTCCATGCTGCTCCAGTGCTGCAGCCCGCCGGTGAACATGCCCTCCAGTTTCGTGCCCTGGTCCTGCGTCATGGCCGTAAAGCCGCCCGCTTTCGCACTTTGGCTCGTACCGCCCTGCTGCGTCTTGTCATAACCGGTGGCTGCCGCCAGGTTGTCACGCAGGGCAAGGGCTTCATCCATATACTGCATGTACTCTTCCATCAGCGCGTTCCGTTCCGCCTCGGTCAGTTCGTTGTCCTCCATGGCCTTGCCAAACTTCTCCCACCAGCCTTTCAGTTTGTCGCTGTACATCTCACCGATCTTGTTGCTCAGCATCGCCCGCATGAAGTACTCGGATATATCCTCCGCCGCATCCTTGGCACCGTACTTCATGTTCATCAGGTTGTCGATGAAGCTGCTGTACATACCGTCGAACGAAATGCCCGTCAGCCCTTCATACAGCTGGTCGGTCAGTTCCTCCAGCTTGCCGGCCTGGTCTATGTAGTCATCCAGTTTCTCGGTCAGTCGCCCGCCATAGCCTCCCTTACCGGTATTCTGGATTTGCGTCCACATATCCACGTTGCTGCGCAGTGCCTTCATTTCCTCCGGGCTCAGGCTCCACAGGTTCCCGTCCCACTGGCGGCCGATCTGTCCGCTCAGTTTGTCTATCTGTGCCTGGTTGAAACCGCCCCAGTAGTAGTTCCAGCTGTGGTGACTTCCGTGGTAGCCGCTTGCGCCATAGCCATCTGCAGGTAGTTCGAATTCGTTTCCTGCTGCATCTTGTACGCGTCGCGGTAAGCCGCCACACTCTTCGTCCCCTGGCTCTGCTTGATGGTGTCGGTCAGATCCTCTATCGAGGTCTGCAGCAGCTCGTTCCGGTCTGTAAGACGGTCTATAGCCGCCTGCACTTCCTTGGCGTTCCCGCCGATGCCGAACAGTTTGTTGAAACCTCCGAAAGACACCGTGTTCAGCAATCCCCCGATACCTTTCACAAGGGAACCGCCTATCTGTTTGAACAGGTCTCCGCTGAGGATATTGTCGAGTATTCCGGTTATCGCATTGAAAATGGTGTCTATCAATGATGAGATAATCGGGCCAATACCGTCTTTCAGCAAATCCAGTATGGAGAGAATGGCCGATATGATCTGCCCGATGACTCCGGCACTTGACAGGGTTTCGGACATCCGGCTGATGGCATCGCCGACCTTGCCTCCGATATTCAGTTTTGAAAGACCGGTAAGCATGTTCTGGATTCCTTCAAATGATCCCTGCAAGGTTCCGCTCGCAAAGCCGTGCAACCCGTTGGATACCATGTTCAATCCGTCAACCGTGTCCCGGGAGGCACTTTTCACCTCCCCGGCAAGCGCCTTCATTTCAGAGGTGGCGTTCAGGTATTCTTCGTCAGCTGAAACGCTGGACGATTGAGCCGTTTGAAGAGCAATTTGGGTACGTTCTATTTCTGCCTGGTTACCGCTTTCAAGAGCCTTGTTGTAATCGGCCTGCGCCGCTTTCAACCGGATGAATGCCGCTTCCTGCTGCAGTTCTGCATTTTGCACACGTGTTACGGCATCCCCCAAAGCGTGCATCTGCGTTTGCAGCCGGGCAAAATCCAATGTGCCGTTGCCACCGGGGAGCATGCTTTGAATACGTTCAATGGCATCGTAAACGACCTGCTGATCCGCTGCTCCTGATTTTTTGAACTCATCCGTCTTGACATACTGCTTAAGTTCGCCAAGCAGATTCTTCATCTGGTCTGCAAGCAAGCCGGTTAAATCCCCGAACGCTGCTCCCCAGTCTATCTTCTGGGTAAGGGATTCCATGTCCACTTTGTGCACAGCCGCATCACGCTGCTTTTCCAAAGTCAGTCTTTCGCCCTGGGACTGTGCCTTGCGGATTTTCTCGGCATATTCTTCAGCGATGGCCAGTTTCTGCTGCTGGAAGGTCCCGTATTCCTTCAGATAGTCACGCATGGCTTCCGCCTCTTCCCTGTACACGTCCGCCTCCGCTTTTTTCCTTGACTCGGTGTTTGAGGCACGGGCTTTTTCAAGTTCATCCTGTTGCTCCCGGGTAAGTCCGTTATCTCCGGTAGAAAGACCGGCTTCCTTGTTCTCACGCTTCCAGTCGGCTTCCTGCCGGTTTATCTCTTCTTTCCGGGCGTTATAGTCATATTCGATTTGTGCCAGTTTCTTCTCGGTACCGGCTTGCATGCGGTCTATCTCTTCCTTCCGGTTTTCAGCCTGCAGGGCGGCAAGATCCTGCGCCAGCCTACGCTCTGTGGCAAGCCGTTGCTTGGCTTCCGCTTCCGGATTCTTCCCGGACTGCTTGGGGTCGATATGCCCACCGATATTTCCTTTTTTGGCTGCTTCTGCGGCTTTCTTTACCTCTTCCTCCGCTTTTTTCAGATAACCGTCACGTTTGTTTTCGGCATTTTTCAACAGTACGTCATAAGCTTCCTGATCATGTTTCTTGATGGCAGCCTGTGCGTCATAGAACTGCCCGGATTCTGCCATGCTTGACTGCATGATATATTGTCCCCATTTCCCGAAAAAACCCATGGCGCTTTCCGCCTCTTCCGGTTTCTGCGCCTTGATTTTATTCACCTCTTCATCGGCTTCTGCAGCTTTTTTTACAAGGTTCTGGACATTGGCCTGGTGCAGCAGAACCTGTACATAGTCCTCGCTCTTTTGGATAAGGGTATCATACCATTCGGAAAGTGTTTTATAATACCCGAAAGATTCCCCGTACTTGCGGTTCAGTTCCTCCACCTTCGCCTTTTCCTGTTCCTTGCTGCCGGTGAAGTTCTTTATTTCATCGATGACCGATTTCAGTTCGAAGCGGGTACGCACCATCTGGGCACGGCCGTCCTTCTCTATCTCGGTCATTTCCTTGAGTGATATGTTGAATTCATCCACGCCTTTTTTGGCACTGAACAGTTTTTTCGTCCAATCCCAGATTTCATCACCGTACATTACCAGCAGCATGATGCCGGTGGTCATGGCCGTCTGCCAGGAAAAGAGCGAGGACAGGACCTGTTTCCATACCGGTGTGCCTTTCTTGCCTGACTTCTGCAGCTCATCATATTCCTTACGGGCACGGGCCAGTTCGTCCGTAAAAATCGGCAGGTTGTTGGATATGGCCAGAAAGAACATCTGCGGTCCCATGGCCAAAGAAGGCATTTCACGTGCCATCTGCTGGATGCTGTTGTGAAGCCCGTTGAACTGGCGCTGTGCATTGGGCATGTCTGCAGGGGTGACCTGCACGGATTCCGATTCCTCCTGCAGCAGTTTCAGTTTGCCACGCAATTCCTCAAGCTGCTTCTCCAGTGCATGGATCTGCGCGATATTGGCACTCTGATCCAGATTGGGTGCAGCCGTCTCCCCGGCAAGGTGCAGCCTTTCCAGTTCAACCTCCAGCAGCCTGACGGTATTACGCAGTTCCAGCGCCTCACGTTCGGCCTTGTTCATGCCGGGCGTGAGTTTGTCCTTCATCAAAAATTCAACTTCTACAGGTTTACTCATTCCAGTTTGCTTTGAAAAAATCCTACTATATCGTTCGCTTCATCCTCGGCGCTGTGTTCCGTATTGGAATCATTATTTCTGCTGCTGCCCTTCTGCCGCACATACCGCGGCGCGTCGCTCAGCATCAGTAGCAGCGTCTGCCAGTTCACACCGTCCAGAATGTAGTCCACACTCCAGCCCGTTGCCGATGCTATCTGCCACACGAAGCCGAAAGGGCTATGGGAACCCTCATACCGGGTTCTTAACTCCCCTTCCTTGCCTGGCTCAGTCTCGGAGTCATCGGGTTCGCCCGCGCCGCCGAGCTGATAATACGCATAAAATCCTTCGTGCCCATCAGACGCTCGAATGTACGGAACAGCATCATCAGATACTTCCACTCCACAAAGTTCCGCAGCACCCACGCCGTCACACCGATACCCACATGTCGCGACACATAGCCCCGGCACACCGTATAGGCCAGCAGACGGCTCACGGCCTTGCCATGTTCCGCTACAAAAGCCAGTTCCTCGGTCTTGTCCTTCGGCTGCCAGCCGGGCGCAACGCCCATCTTCAGGTATTCCCTCGCCAGCAGAATCTGCCCGCGCAGTCGCGGGCGCTTCATCGTCACACGCACCTCCAGCGGGCGTTTCAGCATGGGAGCTTCCACCTTTTAAGAGGAACGGACACGCCGCTGTCCAGCAGCGCGTCCGCACACTCCATCTCTATCAGTTGTTCCAGTCGGTTGTCCATTTCCGCTCAATTTTAGCCTGCAGCATCAGCAATCTTATACGGAGCGCCGCCTTCCGTAGCTTGTTGATCTTCAGCTGGCATTCCACCTTCGACACTTCCGTCAGCGTCAGCTTGCCGCCCAGGTTGGCCAGAATCACACCGTTGGGTATCGTCATCGTCTGACCGCTCACAAACTTGATTTCCCATTTGCCCGACAGCTGAATCAGGTCCTCCGGAGCCTCCCACGAGGTGGGAGCTTCTTCATCCGGACTCAGCTTGCCGCCAAGCACCGCCTTCAGGTTCTTGTAGTCCAGCTGAATCAGGTTAAACGTAGGGCTCACCGTACCGTTCCTCTGCAGCAGCGTCAGCACCGGGGCATCCGGCACCTGTTCAGCCTCAATGTCCACGCTCTCCGGCTTCTGGCCGCCCCAGTCCCAGCTGCCTTTTTCAATGTAGCCTATCAGTTGCTCGCCAAACTTCACACTCGCAATGCCATAAATAAAATTCTTGTTCATTGTCTCTTTACTTTGAGGGTTAATAACACACCGGCCAATAAGCCGGCCAATACACCTGTGATAAACGTCCGCATCCGGTTCGGAGGACGTTTTTTCTACCGTTTGAACGTCATTCGAAACATCATTCTTGGTCTCGTTTCGGATGCGTGTCAGCTCTTCTTCATACCACAGCACCAACTGTTGCAGCTGTCACACGAGGCTTCGGCACAAGGTTCCCATTTCCGTCAGTCCCTACAGTCAGATTGGCCTGACCGCTCTTGCCGCGATACACCGCGCCTTCAGGTAGCTTACGGAGGCTGTCCGCCGCTATCGTCAGCTTCACCGCACTCGCCGGTATCCCCGCCATCACCAGTCCCGCCCGTCGACTTCCGCTCGCGCTGTCGGCGCTTGCCGTTTCCGTCCGGACTTCCCGGTTCATGCTCTTTCGGTGGCTCGCGCAACCTGTCAAGCACAGGGCAATCGTCACGATGAGGACAGTTCCCGGCTGTATCAATAGCTTTTCTAAGACGGGCCATCTCGCGCGTATTGCGGGCCAGTTCTTTCTTTGTTTCACAAAATTCATCTTTCAGAGGTTTAACAATATTTTCCATCAAAATACGGGTGGCATGTTCAGCGTTATCTATGCGCATAGCCTCTGCACCGGCCTCGGCCTTCATCGCTTCCGCTTTCGCTTTTCTCACAGTAGCCCGCAAGGAGCCAATGGTCGCCACCGTACCAACCAGGCCGCCGCCAAGGATAATGTTCATAAATTCGCTCAAGTCCATACCACCCGGTTTTATTATTGATTAATACCTATTTCTTTCAACCATTCCTGCACATCGAAACTCGGACAGGCTTTCGCTGCCAGTTCGTTGTGTCCAACAATGCGTACATCAGGAAATTTCCGGTGAAAATCCTTCACATACTTCTCCAGTGCCTTTTTCTGACAGCCGGTGCGGGTGTCTTTCGGGGTCTTACCGTCTTTTTCCACGCCTCCGGCATACACGATGTGACGGCTCACACTGTTATATCCCTTGGCTCCGTTGGTCACTTCCCAAGGGTCCACCTGTGCATCCTCATTGTTTTCTACCAGACGTTCCACGCCTCCGTTCAGGTGGAACAGGTCGGTATAGCCAACCTGCTTCCATCCTCTTCCTCCCTGGGCAACCGGAGATGTATGCCATTTGCGGATGTCCGCAGATGAAACCTCACGTCCCTCCGGAGTTGCCGTACAGTGTATTACCAGATATTTCAACTTTGCCATAATCATCATGCTTGATAGCCGCTCATCATTACCACTCCGGCATCCTCTTTCTTGGGCATGCAGATGAAGTAATGGCGGAAGTTAATCAGGTTACGCTGGTTCAACGGGTCGTTCTTTGACTCGGAATAATACATCTTGGTAGAGCCTGTTGCCTTGAAAACCCGCTGTTTGTAGAAGGCAAACGAACACGGGAATTCACCGGCTTCTGCCGTTGCACCCAATGCCTTTTTCGCTCCGGCTGTAGTATAAAGCGGATTGTTGCCGTACTCATAGATTTCAAAGCCGTACAGGTTGCCTACCTTGCCGCTGTTGCGGTCAATGTTGTACTGCTCGCGGAATGCCTGGCTGGTCAGCAGCAGGTCATTCACATGGTCGGGGCAAAGCACCAGTCTGCGGCCGTCTGACGGCACGCGCAGGTTGTCAAGGGCACGCTTCATTTCCACAAGGTCATTCACGGTAAGGCGCAGACGGTTTGTGGCCGGATCTTTCTCGCCGGTAGTCTTAAGCACCGGGGTCGTTGCCGTATTCTTGTTCGCGCAAAGGGCATGGGCCGCCTTGGTGAACTTCGCGTCATTGATACTGTTGGCATGACCTTCCTTTACACGGGCGGTCTTGTCATAGCTGATGGCATAAAGTTCGTCATCCGTAATCGGCGTGGCCTTGGTCTGGAATTTGTCAAGCTTGATGGCGATGTCCTTGTCTTCCAAAGCCTGTACGTCAATCGGGTAGGTCTTGTTGTTAATCAAGACGTCCGGATCCACCCCTACCTCTACCAGATGAATCACATCGTTGTTCACGATACTGCTTTGGTCGGGAATTCCTGACAGCCACGTGCCTTCCAGCCCGGCACGGAGTACCTTGACAAGCTCGCCCGTCCAGATTTCCGTATAAACCCCTTCACGGAGTATTGAAGCGCTCTGCGGAGCCATGCCCATGAAGGCTGCCACCGCATTCATTCCCACAGCTCCGGCTGCAGGAGAGAATCCCAGCACGGAAGCACACACGGCACCTGTCAGCGTATTGAACAGGAGTGCCGTCAAAAGCATTACAATTTTTCCCATTGTCTTCATTTTAAAGGTTTTCAAATTTCACAGGTCATTCCATATTCGGCCTTGTACAGACGCTTGTACTCCTCCGGGTTCTGCTCACGCATTTCAAGCAGTGCGTCACTCGGGACATCGCTCAGCTTGGCATAGGTGGACGGCTGTGCCTGCTGCTTGCCACCCTGGTAACTCAGCACGGTGGAGATCTTCACCTGGGGTTGCATGGCATCAAGCACATTCTTCAGCTCGTCGGATCCAACCTTCTTGCCCAGTTCGATAAACTGCGCCTTCTTGTCTTCCCCCAGTCGTTTCTCCGCTACGGCCTTTTCCACAAGACCGGGTAATGCGGGCCAGGGTCAGCTTCCCGTTTTCATCTTTCAGAGAGTCATTCTCAGCCTTGGCCGCTTTCAGGTCATTCAATGCCCGGGTTACATCAGCCTCCGTCGCCGTTTCCGGCAGCCCCAATTGAAGGGCCAAAAGTTTCAGTTCCATTTCTTCTTCTGTTTTTTGATTATTGATTGATGGCAAGGGACATTCCCCGTCCCTTCCCAAAGTGATTTGTTTACCGTCTTTCATCAATATGATGGCATCATCGTTAGAACCAACGTCCACCAGAGAGACCTCGTACAGTTTACTCTTGGTCACGGTCGGACAAGTCTGTCCCGGCAGTAGATGTTCGGGCTGTTCGCTCAGTTCCAGGATATCTATGCCGGCACTTACCATTCTCAGGCTGCCGAACTCAAATTGTTTCTTACACCTCTTACTGAGGTCGGTCGCCTCGTCAAACACGGGTTCACCGGTCACCTCGCCGTCTTCCACCCGGATATCCTTCACATAACCGATCACGCTACCGCGCTGGTGCATGTACAGCAGTACCGGATTCCGGCAGTACTGCTCCACACTCATGCCCGATGTCAGCACGCGGCTTCCGTAACTGTTCAGGCTGTCATTTGAAATTCTTACACGTTTACTCATTTTTCCATGCCACGCCTTTGTGCGTTGGCTCTGCAATATTACGGAGCACTCGCAGGGCCGCCAAAAATGTGTGCAACGGTTGCACACTTCTATGAAACCGTTACACATTATTTTGGCGGCAAACCGATAAGCGGACAACTTTGCGAACAAATCGGGCAGGTGTACAGTCATTCCAATACCTGCCGTTCAAACCTATATTCTTTATAATATGACAAAGGCAGAAATCGAAAAGAAGAAATCGCTCGCACGCTCACTATTCCTCTCCGGAATGGAGCAAACGGAAATAGCGGAAAAGGTGGACGTGTCTCGTGTCACCATATCCAAATGGTGTACCTCCGAAGGTGGAAAGAAGCAAGGGCGGCAAAGAACGTCACTCGCCCGGAACTGGTGAACAAGCTTCTGCTCACCATCGACACGCTTATCACACAAGTGAACTCGTCGGATGACCCCACATTGATAGCCGGGCTGGGCGACAAGCTGGCAAAACTGTCGGCGGTCATCGAGAAGCTCGACAAGAAGGCCAATGTGTGGATGCCATCGAAGTGTTCATGGCATTTTCCAAATGGATCGAATACCGCTCGACGATCGACCCGGATGTGACCCCGGAATTGGTAAAGGCCATCAACAAGTACCAGGACCTGTACATAACCGAACAGATGGGCATAAAAATAACAAGGGCATGGCAACAGCAGCGGAAAAAGAAACAGGCATACGAACGTGAAGAAACACAGCAAAAGGGTACAGTCCAATTACGGATACGGCGCTGCTCGCAGGCGAGACACCGGGCACCAAAAGGGGACAGGGCGCAATTCGTGCGGGCTGCAGGGT
>ENA-OQCF01000104-OQCF01000104.1-human-gut-metagenome-genome-assembly--contig:-NODE-104-length-29260-cov-35.466893_pt1 | contig 29260 bp, 29 predicted proteins | sample MGYA00242756_ERZ504573 | MGnify/ENA primary metagenome ERZ504573 (study PRJEB26092, sample SAMD00036240) | human gut metagenome | host: Homo sapiens | study: EMG produced TPA metagenomics assembly of... | reverse complement strand
TAAAAATCATCTTCCGGTCATTTTTCGCAGAATACGCCTCTCATGCTGCTTGTCTGTACCGTTTAAACAGTAAAAAAACGGCTTTCCCCTATTTTGCCGAACACCTTGCCCAAATACCCCTATAGAAGCAAAAAATCATGTAAAAAGGCATTTTGCCTTCATACATGATTTACGGAAATATTTTATCTGCGGAATGTCTGTCCTTATATTTCTTCCGCCTGTTTTTTCCCGTCTTTGTCCTTGCCTTTTTCCTTTTCTTTTTTGAGCTCAGAACAATCTGACGAGCAGGAATGGTGACGGTGGCCGGTGAAACCGCAGTACGGGCCGGAACAACCGTTACGATGGGTGGCGTAATCGTTCACCCAGCAGGAAGAGTATGGCAATGGCACGGCGTTGGACCCCGCAGCGGTTTGTTACACTGCGTCGCATCCGCGTAATCGCCTGTATCGCGGCGACCAGTATCGCGCTGGCTGGATCATTCGCGTTCACCGCGCGTAAATCCGTGGCCTGAACATCAACGGGCAAACCACCCAAGTCACCACATATGCGATGACGGCCACCCGTCTTCTGGAGGAACAAGGGGTGGATATCAAGACCCACGATATCGTCACTACCTCGTCCGGCGACCAGCTCGCCAATCATGCCGTGGTCACCGTACAGTCCGCCTACCAGACCACTATCAACATCGACGGCACGTCCGTTCCCTTCTGGACCGTGGCCACCAGTGCCGACCAGCTACTGGGATTTTTCGAGGAAAACCAGAACAACGCCGCGAAGATCACCGTCGACATCAAGAACGTGTACAACCAGCTCACCGGCGGCCTGGTGATCAACCAGTCCGGGCCGGTCACCGTCATCGCCGACGGCAAAAGCTCGGTGGCCCCCAATGGCAAGCTGCCGGCCGCCTCCATCCTCGATTCCAAGGGCATCGTGCTCAACAAGGAGGATCGCGTCAGCGTTGAGAAAGACAGCGACGAGACCATTCTGCGCGTACGCCGCGTGACCCACGGCGAGGAGACGCGCACGTCCGTGATTCCGTTCTCCACCCAGACCATCATCGACCCGAATCTGGCTGAAGGGCAAGCCGATGTGCGCCAGCAGGGCGTCAACGGCGAGAAGACGCAGGTGTACGACGTCACCTATGTGGATGGCGTGGCCGAATCGGAGACGCTGAAATCGGAGACCGTCACCTCGATGGCCATCGACCAGATCATCGCCGTAGCGCCGCCAAGTCTGATACCGATAAAGGTTCCGATAAGAAATCCGACTCCGCCGATAACGGCAAGGCCGATTCCGGTTCCAACAATCAGCACGAGTCGTCCAACAACAATGCCGGCAACACCGGCGGCAACAACTCCGGCAACACCGGCAATTCCGGCAACACTGGCAACACCGGTAACACTGGCAACACCGGTAACTCCGGCAACACCGGCAACTCCGGCAACACCGGCAACTCCGGCAACTCCGGCAACACCGGTAACACCGGCGGCGGTACGAACAACAATTCCGGCTCTTCTGGCTCCGATTCAGACACAACCACCACGCCCTCCGGCCGCCTGTGGCACGCCACCGTAGCCCAGGCTCAGGCCTATGCCGCCGGTGCCGCCGCGCAGCGCGGGTGGACAGGCAACGACTGGGATTGTCTGGTCAAACTATGGACCCGCGAGTCCAGTTGGCTGTGGTATGCCGAAAACGCGAGCTCCGGTGCCTACGGCATTCCTCAGTCGCTACCAGCAGACAAAATGGCTGCGTTCGGTGCCAATTACCGTGACGATGCCGCCGTACAGATCGATTGGGGTCTGTGGTACATCGCACAAGCCTACGGCAGCCCGTCCAAGGCATGGCAACATTCCGAACAAGTCGGTTGGTACTGATCGGTTACGAAGCCCACAAGGAACACACGCTTATGAACGACACCATTCCCGCCACCGGTCACCTGTTAGGTGCCGCCGATATCCGTCGTATCGCGGCCGATGCCGGCATCAGCCCCACCAAGAAATTCGGGCAGAACTTCGTCATCGACCCCGGCACGGTCCGTCGTATCGTACGCGAGGCGGGAGTGACCGCTGCCGATCATGTCATGGAAGTCGGCCCCGGCCTGGGATCGTTGACATTGGCGATTCTGGAAACCGGCGCCACCATGACCGCAGTCGAAATCGATCCGCCGCTGGCCGAACGACTGCCGGGCACAGTCGCCGAATTCATGCCCGAAGCCACGTCACGACTCACCGTCGTCAATCGGGATGCCTTAACCGTCACCCCGGAGAACGTGCCTGATTTCAGCGATGACGCATCGTTTACGCTGGTCGCCAATCTGCCGTACAACGTGGCCACGCCGATTCTGCTCACGCTGTTGGAGCGTTTCGACAACCTCGGCTCGTTCTTGGTGATGGTGCAAAAAGAGGTGGCCGACAGACTCGCCGCCAAGCCCGGTTCCAAGATCTACGGCACGCCGAGCGTGAAGCTCGCCTGGTATGGCACCGCCGAACGGGTGGGCACCATCGGCGCAATGTGTTCTGGCCGGCTCCCAATGTGGATTCCGCGCTCGTCAAATTCACCCGGTATCAGGCCGATGACCCGGCTGCCCCGGGAACTGCGAACAGCACAGACGACGGCACACAACGGGAACTCGTATTTCGTCTGATCGATGCGGCATTCGGTCAGCGTCGCAAGACCCTGCACGCGGCATTGAAGACCATTGCGCCCTCCGAGGCATTCTCCATCGCCGGCATCGATCCGACCCGTCGAGGAGAGACGCTCACCATCGCCGAATTCACCGCTCTGGCCAAGGCCATCGAATCGTGTGGAGATGGAGATGAGGCACAATGAGTCCGGTAATCTCACATCCACGCCCAGCCGCTGCCCGACATCAGTCCGATGAGCTCTCCCCCATCACCATTACGGTGGATTGCCCGGCGAAAACCAATCTCACCTTGGAAGTGGGACCTGCTCACGACGAATGGGGCGGACGCCACGAACTGGACACCATCTACTGCGCAATCGGCGTATACGACACCGTCACCGCAACCGCCAAGCAACCCGGAGCAGGATTCTCTCTGGAGCTCGAAGGCGCTTATTTGGGCGACTTGGCCTCCTCACGCAGCGACATGCGCCGCAACCATGCGGTACTGGCCCTCTTCGCCATGGCCCAGGCGGCCGAGCGCGAGCCGGATGTGGCGTTGACCATCACCAAGCGCATTCCCGTGGGTGCCGGACTAGGCGGCGGTTCAGCCGACGCCGCGGCGACCATGCTGGCGGTCAATCGTCTCTGGGAGCTGAACTGGCCCATAGAGCGCCTGCGCACCATTGCCGCCACGTTGGGCGCGGACATGCCGTTCTGCCTGACCGGTGGCCTTGCATACGGCACCGGTTTCGGCGAACGCATCACGGATATCGCCCCCGGCAGCCGCGATGAGCTGGCGCTGATAGAACAGGGATTCAGCGGCGAAGTATTGGTCGGCGCATACCAGTCGCAACTCAGCACTCCTGAGGTCTACCACACCTTTGACATCGTGGGAGCCGCAGAAGGCGACCGCAATCATCTGCAGGCTGCGGCAATCAGCCTGCATCCCCGCAGCGGGCAGGCCATCGACGCCGCCACGCAGGCGGGTGCCAGCCATGCATTCGTCTCCGGATCCGGCCCCTCAGTGGTCGCTTTCGCCGCCGACGAGGCAGCGGCACAACGCATTATCGAGGTGTGGCGCGATACAGCTGTGGTCGATCGTATTATTCGAGCCAAATCTCCCGAACACCCCAATATCAGCGTCAGACAGTGACGCTAAGGTAGCAACCAGCCACCCGACCCATGAAAGAAGTCCACCGATGACGTATCAGGTTGATGAACGTGAAGCCCGCAAGGCGTACGTGCGCCGCCGCCAGACCATCGTCTTTTCCATCAGCGGCGCGGTATTGGCAGTAGTGCTGGTCATAGCCCTACTGTTCAATTTCCACGTTTTCGGCCTCGGCGAAGTGGAGACTCCGGCCAGCCAGCCGAATTACGGCAACGCGGCGCGTGCGCGGTCAAGGACAGCAGCGGCAAAGCGCAATACGTGTCCAACGCTTCGGTCGGCATTCGCGTGATGAACGGCACCTCTCACGGCCAATTCGCCAAGGCCGTGGGTGAAGCTTTGGCCAATCGTGGATTCAGCGTGCAGAAAATCGATAACTATTCCAGCACCGACGTTGAACGCACCACCATCTACTTCGGCAAGAACGCCATTAATCAGGCGTATACGCTGATCGGCAATTTCACCGACGCACCATGATCATGACGGCTCGCGAGGATCAGCTCATCGATGTGGTCATCGGCGCCACGTTCAACGATCTGCAGGACACCAACTCCTCCCCGCAATCCGGTAAGACCATCACCAATATCGAGGGTTGCAAGGCCGCCGATAGCATGACCAAGCTGCCCGCCGACACCAAACACGACGCATACACGGCGCAGTAAGGCGCATACAGCTTCATCTTCGCGAAAAACCGTACGCTGACACGTATTCAGCGTACGGTTTTTTGGTATCGGACTAGTATCGGACTACTGAATCTCGGCGTACCAGCGCTTGAGTTCTTCGACGGCCACATCGTGGTCCACCGGACCGTTATCCAAGCGGTATTCCAGCATGTGCTTGTAGGCGCGGCCGATCATCGGGCCGGGCTCCAAGCCCAGCAACTCCATAATTTCGTTGCCGTCCAGATCCGGGCGGATCGCGTCGAAGTCCTCTTTCTTCTTGAGTTCGCGGACGCGCTCCTCCATCTCATCCATGGCCTGGGAGAAGATCATCGCCTTGCGTTTGTTTTGTGTGGTGGCATCCGCACGCGTGAGCCTGTTCAGCCGCTCATAGAGGTGCCCGGCATCCTTGACATACCGGCGTACGGCCGAATCGGTCCACGGCTCGTCCACATAGCCGTGGAAGCGCAGGTGCATATTCACCAGTTCCGAGACGTCCTCGACCAGATGGTGGTCAAAACGCAGCGCCTTCAAACGCTTGCGGGTCATTTTGGCACCCACCGCGTCATGGTGGTGGAAGCTCACCTTGCCGCCCGACTCGAACCGGCGGGTCTTCGGCTTGCCGATATCGTGCATCACGGCGGCCAAGCGCAGCGTCAGGTCGGGGGCGGGCACCGGGCCGTCCGGGCCGGTTTCCAGGGCGATAGCACGTTCGAGCACAATCATCGTGTGCTCGAAGACGTCCTTGTGGCGGTGGTGTTCGTCGATCTGCAATTGCAGGGCCGGAATTTCCGGGAAGACGATGTCCGCAAGACCGGATTCGACCAACGCCTCAAGGCCGGCGCGCGGACGGTCGGAGAGCAGCAGTTTGGTCAGTTCGTCGCGCACACGCTCGGCGGATACGATGTCGATGCGGTCGCGCATCGAGGTAATCGCCTCGGCCGCGTCCGGCGCAATACGGAAGCCCAGCTGGGCCACGAATCGCACGGCGCGCATCATACGCAACGGATCGTCGTCAAAGGACTGTCGCGGATCCACCGGCGTGCGCAACACGCCCTTGGACAGATCACTGGCACCACCGAACGGGTCCACGAATTGCAGGTCGGGCACGCGCAGAGCCATCGCGTTGACGGTGAAGTCGCGGCGGGACAGGTCGCCCTCAAGCGTGTCGCCATAATTGACCTCGGGCTTACGCGAGTCCGGATCGTACGTGTCAGAGCGATAGGTGGTGACCTCCACCTTGACCTCGGTGCCGTCCGGGCGGCGGCGCATGGCACCCAGCGTGCCGAACTTGCGCCCCATGTCCCAGAAGCCGTCATGCCCCCACCGGCGCAGTATCGGCTCGAACTGCTCAGGCCGTGCGGATGAGCAGAAGTCCAAATCGTGGCTCTTTCTATGGAGCAGCAAATCCCTGACCGGGCCGCCGACCAATGCCAGCTCGTAACCCTGTTCGGCGAACAGTCGACCAAGTTCGATGGCTTCAGGCCATACTTCGAAATCCAATGGGCACCTTCCCGCGTGCGACGTTTTTCTGCCCTACCAGCATACCGTTACCCCACCTGCACACGGGGTTGAGTAAGGTGGAGAATATGATTACGCCCGCCGACCTTGCCCGCATGCTGGGGCAAACACCAGATTCGGCGGATAGCCATACCCAAGACCACCTGCTGTATACGTCCGAAACTCCGCATCATTCCGCCGATTCGGGCGATTCTTCCGATGTCGGCGGCACCGCGAGCCACTCCACCAATCAGGCCGTTCATCAAGACGAAGTAGACGCAGTACCGACTGCGCAACATTCCGGTGTGCCTGGCACACCCGCAACGCCCGCCACACCCGAACCATCCGAATCCGAAATATCGGACGCCGCCAGCGACATGCCCGCACCGAAGCCGATGATGCCCACACCGGCCACCGTCTTCGGCATGCATGCCACCGTCACCATCGCCACTACCAGCGGCACTATCGAGGGGCAGGCTGATGGTATCGCCGGCGAGGCCGGTGCCGAGACGATTGCCGAGGTCGAGCCGATTATCGCCACGGCACAAACGTCCGTAACCATCGTCACGAACGATCCCGCGGCGACCGCTCACGCGGCCGTAGATGCTGCCGTTGCGGTCGCCAAGCCGCCGCGCACACCACAGCGATACCGACTCCGCGCGACGTGCTGATGCCGCCTGCGGCACGTACCGCACCGGCCGCAACGCCGGTCACCATGCCGGTCTCAGCGCCGTCTGCAGCACCAGTGAGGCCCGCAACGTCAGCGCATCCCACGCCGGCCACGGTCTTCGGCCGGCACCCGTCCGGAGATGTTGCCTCGCCGGAACCGGCAGTGCCGGTAGAACCGGTGACGCCATCCGGCCCGACTCCGGCCATGATGCCGCAACGCCGTACGTCGGACGGTCCGACCACATTCGCTTCACTGGATGCCCAGGAACTGCCGGTCGTACGCGAATATTCGGCAGGCGGTCTGATTTTCGATGACCAGAACCGCGTGGCCATTATCGCCCGTCATTCCCGCTCCGGCCATCTCGAATGGTGCTTGCCGAAGGGGCATATCGAAAAAGGCGAGACCCCGCAGCAGACCGCTGTGCGCGAAGTGCATGAAGAGACCGGCATCCTGGGCGAGGTGATCGATTCCATCGCCACCATCGACTACTGGTTCACCGGTACCACGCAGCGCGTGCACAAGCTGGTCCATCACTTCGCGCTCAAACAGACCGGCGGTGAACTGACGGTGGAAGGAGACCCGGATCATGAGGCGGAAGACGCCATCTGGGTGCGTTTTGAAGATTTGGATGACGTGTTGAGCTATCCCAACGAACGCAAAATCGCGTGGCTCTACGCCAGGAAGAAGAACAGGCAGGCAAACGAGTGAACCTACCCGGAGTCTTACGACATTGCACACGTCTGGCACACGCACTGGCGGCTGGCGTCGCCGTTGTGGCGATGCTGGCCGCTCCATTGACCGTCTACGCGAACGATACGACGGACACGACTGATTCATCCGATACGACGGACGCAACGGGCAATCAGACCGAGAATCAGCCCAAGCAGAGCATTGCCATCACGCAAAGCACCCCCATCGTCACCTCCAAATCGGGCTATCGTGTCACCGCGGTCATCAGCAATACGGACAGCACGGCCACGTCAAGCGGCACACTGCACCTGACCACCAATGCGTTGTTCACCTTTGTCTCGCGCACCGATATTCAGAATTGGGCCGAGAACAACGCCCCCATCCCAACCCCCAACGAGTTGGTTCCGTTGACGTGCCATCGATTCCCGCCGGCGGCACTGCCACCGTCACCATCGAGGTGAACGCCAATCAGCAGACCCTTGCCTCCATAGGGAGTTGGGGACCGAAACCGCTGATGCTGTCGTATATCGTTGGCAATCAGATACTCGCCGATTTGCCGAGTTTTCTGACCCGATCTTCGGATGGGCTCAACACCGCGACAACACCGGCCATGAACCTGACCGTGGCCATGCCCTACACCGCCAGCGGCTGGCAGGTCGATAATAAGGCCATCAGCAATCGCATTGCCGAAACCACCACTTCCTCGACATCAACATCGTCCAAGTCCAACAGCACGGACAAGGCCGACAAGTCCGATAACGCCGACGCCAGCAACGCGGCCAAAGCCACTGATACGCAAGCCATATCCTTATCCGAACAGGATGCCGATACCGCGCGATCCCTTGGGCAGACATTCGCCAAGCACCGCTCGCTGCAAGTGATCGCGGATCCTCTGTATTGGCGTCAGTCCGCAGTGCAACCGTCCATTGCCGGCATCATGCAGCCCGCCGACTTCGACATCACCGCCTATACCGCACTGGACGATACCGCGGCCTACGAAAAGGCCGGCATCACCACTGAGCAGTGGAACGCCAAGCAGGCGGCCGCATGGTATGCCGCCGGAAACGACTCCGAAACACCCTCCGCGTACGCATGGCAGGGCAACAACTGTTGGACGTTGGATGCGCTGACCGCGGCACGAGAGCAGGGCTATGACACGGTGATTGCCGATGCCTCTTTCGATGCCGACCAGACTGAAGCCGTACACACAGGCACCTACGTGGTGGATACGTCTGCCGGCGATGTCACCGTGCTGAAGGAGCAATCGACCTTGGGCACGCTGGCCAAGGGCCAAGCCACCAGCACGGACGCGCAGGCCGAGTCCAGCGATGCCGGTCGGTTGGCCCGACTGATCGCTCAGAGCGCGTTCTACCAGATGGAACAGCCCTATACATCCCGATACCTGCTTATGACGTTCTCCCGCACCACGGAGGCCAGCTGGATCGATCAGGTGATGAGCGCCTTCGAGCAGGCGTCTTGGTTGAATCTGACGGACCTGAAGACCATGGCCAAGGCCGATCCGTACAATGTCAGCGATTCGGTCAATCCCGACAAGGCCGATGATGCCAACACCGCCAATACCCGGTCGGCATTGAGACAGTTGGCCGACAGCCGGCATAACATCATGCGCATGGCCACCTCCATATTGAGGAACGAGATTGATTCCGACGAGGTCTCGTCGTTGGACCCGCAGGCCCTGGCCCGGCAGGACGCCAATGACACCGCCTCGCATAGCAACGATCCGACGCAATGGATTGGCTCTTTACTGGTGCTGCATGACGATATGGCGCTGCGATCCATGTCTGGCTCCCCCCAGCCGACAGCCACGCGAAAAGCCATGGTCAGAGCCGCGAAAACACTGGCCAGCGATCTTCTGAACGGCGTACGCATCAACCCATCGGAATCGGTATCCGTGTTCAGCGAATCCGCGAAAATGCCAATCACCGTCAGCAATGACCTTCCCTACGCCGTCAGCGTGCAGGTCAACTCACTGACTGACTCCATGCAGATCGTCACCTCGCGAACCGCTGACATCGATATTCCCGCGTATAGCGACGCTCAGGTGACCTTCACCATCCGCGTTTCCACTTCCGGCTCATCGACGGCCCATGTGTCGTTGACCGACCGGGAAGGCAACAGCTTCGGCAACACGCAGGACACCGCGATCACCAGTGTTATGCGCATCAGTGATGCCAGCGGCTTCATTATCATCGGCTTCGCCGTGCTACTGGGCATTATCGGCCTGTGGCGGCAGTTCCATCGGAAGAAGGACCCTGACGAATGAGTTCAAGCGTAGGTCGTAATTCCCTGATCATGGCCACGGGAACCGCTGCTTCCCGTGTGACCGGTCAGCTCCGCACGATTCTTCTCGCTGCGGCCATCGGCACCACCGGATTGGCGGCCAACGCCTATCAGGCCGGTTCCATGATTCCCCAATCCGTGTTCACGCTGGTGTCCGGCGGCATCTTCAACGCCGTGCTGGTGCCCCAGATCGTGCGCACGTTGAAAGAAAAAGACGCCCAAGAACGACTGAATCGCCTGATTACGTTGGCCATCGGCATCCTATTGGCCCTGACCGTGGTGATGGCGGCGGCCAGCCCTCTGCTTGCCCGCCTGTACGTGGGTAGCGACGATCACCAGATGATAGCCCTGACCACCTCGTTCACCCTGTGGTGCATGCCTCAGGTGTTCTTCTACGGCCTGTATACGGTATTGGGTCAGATCCTGGCCGCCAAAGACCATTTCCTCACGTATGCGTGGAGCTCAACCGGTGCCAACATTATTAGTTGCGCCGGTTTTACTGGCTTTATTCTGCTGTTCAGCAAGGCCAATGAACAGCCCCTCGAATTCTGGACCGCCGACAAAATCGCGCTTACCGCAGGCACCTGGACTTTGGGCGTGGCCTTCCAAGCGCTGATACTGTTCCTGCCGCTGGCCCGTATCGGGTTCAAGTACAAACCCAGCTTCGGGCTTGGCGGCTTTGGACTCAGGTCTATGGGTCCCGTGGCGTTAGGCTCTTTGGGCGTGGTGATCACCAGTGAGATCTGCGGCATTATCCTTACCCGTATCGCCACATCCGCACCGCAGCGCGCCCACGAACTGACGGGTGCCAGCCTGTTCAGCGTGGCAGGCAACGCGACCTATCAGAATGCGTACACACTGTTCATCCTGCCCTATTCGCTCATCGCCGTATCGGTATCCACGGCTATGTTCCCCAAAATCTCCCGTTCCATCGCAGCTGCGAATCTGGATGAGGCACGGCACGACCTGGTCAGCGCACTGAATAATGTGGGCCTGCTCATCATGTTCTTCGCCGCCGCCATGGTCGTGTTCCCCGAACCGATCATCCGCGCATTGCTTCCGTCCGTCTCGATGGACGAGACTATGTTGATCTCCTATGCGCTTATCGCCTTGTCTATGGGCATTCCATTGGGGTCGGCGTTCCTGCTGATCCAGCGCACGTTCTACGCCTTTGAGGACGGCCTTCACCCCTTCCTGTCCGCGGTGATGCAGTATGGATTCACCTCAATATTCATGATCATCGGCATGATGGTACTTCCTCCTGAGCATTGGGTACTCGGCATCGCCTGCTCGGTGACCCTCGGTGGATTACTGGCGTTGCCGCTGACGTTGATGATGTTGCGCCGCAAGTTCGAAGGCAATCTTGCGGTCGGGAGATCACGAGGACATATGCCAAGGCCATTGTGGCGGCACTGGCTTCCGGAGTTGTGGTCTGGCTGATCAAACGACCGGTAGTCGCACTGCTCGGCGCGGATATTCGACCAGTAGGCGGGCACATGAGCTGGTGGTCTGCGCTGGCCATCTGCGTGGTGCTCACCATTGTGCTGGCCGTAGTATATGTGGCTGTGTTGTGGGTGGTACACACCCCGGAACTCATCAGCGCCTATCACTCGATACTGGCCCGTCTACACAAGACTCCGGCCAGTGAGGACGTTGCTGTGACAGCCCAGCCGGAAAAAAGTCGACGCTACGTAAATCAATCCTGAGACGGAGCCCGTCAAGGATAGCCCCGCACGTAGAATATCTAAGACCAATCTCGAACACCAATCACACGGAGCCGAACGCACTATGAAACCGCAACTCGGAGACACGATTCTCAACCGATACACCTTGGTATCATCGTTGCGTGAGGAGCCTGGCATTCAGGCATGGAAAGCCAACGACCGTGTGCTGGCAAAGGATTGCCAGCTGTTCATCATTACCGATCGCAGCGCTTTCGCCGCAATCGATAAGCTCGCTGGTCGCATCGCCGCCACTCGCCCTGATCGTGTGATTCCCATACTGAAATACCGTATGGAATCCGACGTACTTCTCATTGTCATGCCGGTGGATAGCGGCCAATGCCTGACTGACTACATGGTAGATACCGCCAAGCCGCTCAGCTACAGCGCCATCCGGTCGATTATCGGAGAATGCGCCGACGTGCTGCGCGAGGTCATTGCGGATACTCCCAGCGGCATCGTCATCACAACCGACACCGTTCGAGTGACTACCTCCGGTGTGCAAATTGCCGATGCACCATGTGCCACGATGCTGGCCGATACGTCCGCTACCGATCTGCGTACGGACGGTCCTGAACGGTATGCGATTCGCCAGCTTGCGGCATTACTCTATACCCTGCTGACACGCACGCCAAGCCAAGCGACACCCACATTCAATCTGCGTGCCTTGCCGCAAGACACCCCTGGCGAATTCCGCGTGATTTGCAAGCGTGGATTGGCCTTGAGCGAGCCCGACGATCATACGTTGCCAATGGCTGCCCTTGTAGAACTCGACGCCTTGTTGGGTAATTGGAAGCCGCTCTCTGAACTGAGCGATGCTGATATTGCTTTGCCGAGCGTGGAAAGCGATTGCTCGATTACCAAGGCGATACTGAAGCCTGCCAACGAGACTGATATCGTGCCTATTCCCAGCACGTTGATTAACAGCAGCAGTCTTCCGGAATTGTCTATTACCCCTTCCCTGCCGGTTCAGACGGCCGCCGTCCCCGCTCCGCACGCGATGTCACCGGTTCCTCTGCCTGATGGGTCCAGTACTGCTGACGGTAACCAGTCTCAGTCTGATGCCCGCCGTCTGTTTGACTTCAACCTTTCTGACGCCTGGGAGCACGAAAATCTTTCCGGTGAAGGCACCGGTGACTGGTACAGCGAAATGAATCCGGCCCCCATCGGCGGTCCGGGTGATAATACTCGGTTGACAGTGCCTATTGTTACCGGCGGTATTCCCGATGCCACCGTGGGAGAGACAACCAGTCGTATTCCCGTGTTCGACGCCAGCGGCCGTGCTGTGGCTCCTGGTGAGGAATCGCTGCGTGCCTTGGAAGAGGAGCAGGCCCGCATTGCCGAAGTAAGCGCCATTCCTCCGAGCTTCACACCGAAGGATGTGCCGGATGACGAGGTTGACAGCAAGCTGCCCGATGAACATCTGTTCGGCAAACTGTCGACCAAGGTCGTTGCCATCATTGTGGCTCTGATATTGGTAGTGGCAGCGGCTGTTTGGGCAGTGCATGCGTTCCGATCCTCCGGAGACAATCCTGCCGATGCTTCCAGCAACTCCAGTGAAGGTGACTGGCCTGATATCAATGCTGACGCTGTGCCATTTGGTGGCAGCGAGAACGCGACGAACGGTGGCACCACTGACGATTCTTCAAAATCGAGTGATGCCACTCAGAGCGAATCCAAGGACTCGGCATCAGACAAGTCCAAGAAGTCCGAGACTGCTGATTCGTCGTCCAAGAAGACCAAGGCCAAGAAGTCCGGCGATAAGGATTCCAGCGCTGTTCCGCAACCGAGCATGAGAACAACACGGCGTTTACGATTTCCAGCGCCAACTTCCTGTCGAATCCTGGCGGCCAATCCGGGTACGCATACTACATGCACCTTGACCAGCCGCAGGATGCGTACCGCATGGTTATCACCATCCGCACATCCGGTGGTAAGGGCTATATTCGCGCAAATACCACTGGGGACCCCACTCAAGGCAAGCAGGTGGCCGAATTCACCTTTGCTGAAGGTGGCACTACTGAGGTGAAGTTCACCAAAGCCGTCAAGACGCAGGATCTGCTGCTGTGGGTGCCATCGGATAGCCTGCCGCAGAACCAGCTGTACATCGAAAAGGTGGAGGTCTTCTAATCGGCATCTATGCCGATAACTGACCCAAGAAGGGGCGGTACCGTTCGCATACATTCGACGGTACCGCCCCTTCTTCGCATCTGGCTGAATGACACGGAATATCGTATGGGGGTGTGACAATGTTTCACGTGAAACATAACGTCATCATTATCGGTTCTGGTCCCGCTGGCTACACGGCCGCCATCTATCTTGGCCGCGCAGGTCTCAATCCTGTTATGGTCACTGGTGCGTTGTCGCCAGGTGGACAGTTGGTCAACACCACTGAGGTGGAGAACTTCCCCGGATTCCCGGAAGGTATTCTTGGCCCGGATCTTATGGATCGCATGAAGGAACAGGCCAAGCGCTTCGGTACAACCTATATCGCAGACGATGTCTCTTCCATCGAGGCGTGTGAGAGTGATTCGGTCAAGCCGACCTATCGTGTAACACTCTCCGATGACTCCCAATTGGAGGCATCGTCGCTTATCATCGCCACAGGGTCGTCATTCCGTAAGCTTGGGGTGCCCGGCGAACAGGAGCTGTCCGGACATGGCGTCTCGTACTGCGCCACCTGCGATGGCTTCTTCTTCAGGAACAAGCCTATCGTGGTCGTAGGCGGTGGCGATTCGGCTTTTGAAGAGGCATTATTCCTGACCCGGTTCGGTTCTTCGGTCACCTTGATTCACCGACGCGATAGCTTCCGCGCCTCGCAGATCATGGTGGATCGAGCCAAAGCCAATCCGACCATCACTCTGATGACCAACACAGTGGTGACCTCCATTACCGGCACCTCCTCCCCCACACAGAACACCGGTGCACCTATTGCCATTCCTGGCTTGACGCTCAAACGACCGGCTGTAGCACCGGCCAGTGTCAGCAGCATCGCCGTACGTAATGTGGTGACCGGAGAAGAAAGCACGCTGGACACCAACGCCGTATTCGTGGCTATCGGTCATACGCCAGCCACTGATTTTGCGGCCGGTGTTGTGGACCGTGACGATGATGGATATGTCGTGGTGCAGGGTGCCAGCACGGTGACCAGTGCGCCAGGCATCTTTGCTGCAGGCGATTGCGTGGATCGTACTTATCGTCAAGCGATCAGCGCAGCGGGCATGGGCTGCCGTGCAGCGCTGGATACGCAGGCCTATCTTACGGACTGATGGTGGCGGACTGATGGTGGCTTGCTGTTCTGGCTGCTGCCTGTGACATAGGAGCAACGCTAGGTCAGTGTTACAGCATGCCGCCCTTGGATAGTACGTATCGGTCAAAGGCATAGAAAGACCCCTCAGCGACGGAGAATCACGATGTGTGATTGTCCCTCCAGCCTGAGGGGTTTTCTATTGCGACAGGGGCTACAGCGCGGGCATACGCCCCTGCCAGGAATCACGCAGAGGCTATAACGTCTTGCGCATACAACGCACTGCACAGCAATAATGCCGGCGACAACACGAATGTTCTTATCGTGTTACACCCATTTGGAATCGGCATCGCTTGGCTCGGCACCAGCAGCTGCAGGATGCGATCCATATCCTCTGGTGACGAAAAGACGATTTCGATGCGACCATGCTTGGTGCTGCCCTTAATCGACACCTTGGTATCGAAATGATTTTCCAAACTCTGCTGGATGGCGGAACCAACCCAAGGATTGGTCTTAGACGTCTTAGGCTTCTTCGGCTGCTCCCCCGACGCAATCTTCATGGCGACGATTTCTTCGGTGCTGCGTACAGAAAGACCTTCCGCAATAATACGAGAAGCCAGCTTGTCCATTTCCTCCGGATCGCTCAGGCCCAATAGCGCACGCGCATGACCGGACGATAGCACACCGGCAGCCACTCTCTTTTGCACAGAAGCCGGCAGGTTCAGCAGTCGCAAGGTATTGGCGATTTGCGGGCGAGACTTGGACACCGACTTGGACAGTTGTACTTGTGTCAACCCGAACTCTTCAATCATCTGCTGGTAGGCAGCCGCCTCTTCCAGCGGATTCAAGGCCACACGGTGCAAGTTTTCCAGCAATGCATCGCGGAGCATATCATCATCCGCAGTGGTTTTGACGATGGCGGGAATCGTCTCCAACCCAGCCAACTGAGAAGCACGCCAACGGCGTTCACCCATAATGAGCTCATACGGGCTGTCCAAATGACCGGCAAACGGATTCGTGCTGGATTCCGTCTCGTCGTGCTTGGCGGCTTTGGCCGCAGCAATCTGGCTTGCCGGACGCTTGCGCACGACTATCGGTTGCAGCACACCAACTTCCTTAATGGAAGCAGACAGCTCATTCAACTCATCCTCGTCGAAGATGGTACGAGGCTGATGTGCATTGGGCCCGATATCAGACAGTTTGAGTTCAGCCAGATAACCACCGGCTACCGGCTTGAGCTCGTCCTTCTTATCTGTGTCAGCGGTCTTTGCCGCCGATGCAGTCAAAGATGTTCACGTGAAACATCTTTGACAGTGACGGATGTACGATGTGCCGTCTGAGACGCAGACGACTTGCCGCCCTGCTGAGGTGCGGCGACCTTACCGGTTTGAGGTTTCTCCGTACCGAAAAACAGGTCGCTAGGATGAGTAATGGTGTCCAATGCGGGCATGGATGCGCGTTTACCGGCGGCTTTCTTGACTGCCTTGCTGGACGATATCGTCTGAGGCACGGCAGGTTTTGATTCCTGCTGGGCAGTAGCCTTCTTGGCGGGGGTTATGTCAGCAGTGGCCTCCGGAGTAGACGAATCCTCCGCAATCATTGCGGGCTGCTCCGCCACCGGCTCCTCCCCTGGCAATGTGGGGAACAAAGCGCCAAGGCCCTTACCAAGTCGTGATTTTGATGCCATTACTTGTTCCTCCTCGCATCAATGGTGTCAAGGACTTGTTGCGAACGCTGTGCGATTTCCAAAGCTGCTTCACCATACGATATGGCACCTATGCCACGAGGATCATAGGCAATCACCGATTGGGAGAAACTCGGCGCTTCGGAGATCTTGACTGAACGCGGGATGGTGGTATTCAGCACAATGCTGGGATAGTGTCCCTTAACCTCGTTATATACTTCACGGCTCAATAACGTTCGGCGATCGAACATCGTGACGAGCATGGTGGACACCAGCAGTACGGGATTGAAATGCTCTTGCACCAAACCAATCGTGTTAATCAGCTGGCCAAGACCCTCCAATGCGTAATACTCAGCCTGGATAGGAATCAGCATCTCGGTCACTGCACACATGGCGTTGATGACCAAGAGGCCCAAGCTGGGCGGGCAATCAATGAACACGTAATCATAGTGTTTATCTGATTGACGTAGGTAGAGGTCTAGGGCCTCCTTCAGCAACGTGTTTCGGTTGGGCAGATCAGCCACTTCCAACTCAGCACCGCTGAGATCGATTGATGCAGGCACAACATCAAGTGTGGGAAAATCAGGACAGACCGTGATAACATCACCCAGATCGGAACGCCCCTCGATAACGTCATAGACCGAGGGCTCTCCCGATGCATGAGATACACCCAACGCCGTAGAGGCATTGCCCTGCGGGTCCATATCGATGACCAACACCTGCGCGCCCTTGTTCGCCAGCGCCGCAGCGGTGTTTACCGTGGATGTGGTTTTACCCACTCCCCCTTCTGGTTGGCCACGGCGATACGACGAGTCCGTTGAGGCTTTGGGAAATCGGTTTTCTTGAGTACATCGTAGCGTGAGCTTTCATCAGCCATTTGGCTACCAAGCACTGAACCGTGACCATCGAATATTCGCTGAAGCGTTTCGGAAGCCGATTCTATAGGTTCCGACTGATGATCCTTGGTGGCCATCGCTCCTCCTTGCACAGACGTAAGTTCCAGTGTTCTCATTCGTATGGACATGATGCTCGTTATCCACAATTGCGATATGCAATGTGGATAAGTGTGGATAAGTGTGAATGACGTTGAGTGTTAGATTGTGTATTCACAGACGAAAAACATTGAAAAATCAATGTTTTCATCATTATGCACATCGTCCCGTAAAAATGTGGATAACTTTTACGCACATATGGAAATGTGGATAACTCAATCAGTACTCCACTCATCGCTTATCCACAATCACCACGTGGGTAGGCTCAAGATCCGGCCCGACAGCCGCCTCAACGACACATGGACGACGACCACCGAATTTTGCAATCTCCTTGCCAGCCTTGTCGATTTCAGCCTGAGCAGACCGTCCCTTCAGTGCGATCAACTGTCCTGACGGTTTCAGCAACGGCAACGTCCAGCCAGAGAGTTTGGTCATAGGAGCAACCGCACGACACGTAACAACAGCGAACGGATGAATTTCCCGCTTCCGTACCTGCTGGATGACGGCATCGGAGCGTCCACGAATAATCTCAACGTTCTGCAGTTGCATCAGGCCAACACATTCATGCAACCATTCGATTCGCCGCTCCATCGGTTCAATCAGCGTGAAGTCATGATCCGGCAAACACGCGGCAGCCACCAATCCAGGAAAACCACCACCACTGCCGACGTCGGCAACTGTTTTGAAGCGAATACCATTCGTCGCATTCCGAACGTACGGCACAATCGCAGCGGAATTCAGAATATGCCGTTCCCAAATGATATCGACGTCACGGGGGCCGATCAATCCACGAGGTTCACCCTCTTCGGCAATCTTGGCATGGAAACGCTCCAACTTCGGCAACGCATCACCCAAGACCTCAGCAAGTACAGGTGACCCCTGCAGCTGATCCGTCATAGCCATCTCCCTCACCATGTTTCACGTGAAACAATCAACATGGAGAATGGCGCCGCTCATTACGACGCCATTCTCCATGCGGTCACTTTAGTTTGTTCAAAGACGACATCCGTCGAACGTCCCTGTCATCTCAAAAAAACTCGCCGAGCAATTACTCCTGATCAAGCTCGTCGTCTTCGGCGGTATCCTCGACTCTATTCTTGAGATACACCGTCACGTAACGATGAGGCTCCTCACCGTGCGAGCGAGACTTCAGCCCCTCTTCCCGAACCACATCGTGAACGACTTTACGTTCGAAGGAATTCATCGGCTTCAAGTCATACGGCTCGCCGGAATCCTTCACTGCGTCAATGGCATCCAAGGCGATATCACGGAGGTGCTGACGCTTGCGCTTCAGGAAACCGTCGACATCCACAATCAGATGAGAACGCTCGCCGGTCTTCTGCTGTACAGCCAGACGAGTCAATTGCTGCAGAGCATCAACGACTTCACCATTACGGCCAATAAGATGTTTGATGTCAGTATCGTCATCAGCAACGATTTGCACGGTGGGGCGGTCATTACGCACGCCCATCTCAATGTCGCCCTCATAGTCGGCGATATCCAGTAGGCCTTCAAGGTAATCCGCGGCGATGTCAGCCTCTTCGTTGAGCTGGTCGATCGACTTCACGTCATCCTGTGCCATACGCTACTCCTTCATGTCGTGTTTGAATTCCAAGTCTAAGCCCTGCTCCCCCGAACAGAGAAAGTAATGTCGGTGCGTGTTGAATGTTTCACGTGAAACATCGAACTCGCACGACATAGTCGTCACTTCTTTTTGCGCTTACGCACGGGCTGTTGACGCTGGTAGCCCTGAGTGGCCTTACGCTCGGCCTCTTCCTTGGCCTTGGCCAATGCTTCTTCTTCCAGAGAGGGCAGGCCGGCCTTTGCGCGGCGAGCATTCTCATTACGATGATCGCGCTTCTCCTTGTCCGCCGCAGCCGGAGAGCCAGGGGTCGGGAATGCGTACACCTGCCACAATGTGCGGCAGAGGTTGCACACGTTGTTGGTCAGCCAGTAGACCAGCACGGCGAACGGCATGGCGACACCGGAGAAGATGTACATCACCGGGAAGAGCCACAGCATAGCCTTCTGCATGGTCTCGGTCTGCTTGTTCATCGAAGCAGCTGCCATGTTGCGCTTCATGCTGAAGTACTGCATAAACCACAGGCAGAAACACATCAGGAACACGAAGATACCGATGACCGCCTTGCCACTAGCGGCAGCACTGGTGAAGTTATCGGTCACGCTGACAATGCCGAACACATCGGTTTGGGTGAATTGCTTGGCGGTTGCTACGTCGAACGCGCCCAACGCATCGCGTTTACCGTTGGCAATGTATGGAATGGCGGACAGCGTGTAGAACATGGACATGAACACCGGGCCCTGAATGAGCATAGGCAAGCAGGAGCCAGCCGGATTGGCGTCATTGTCTTGATACAGTTTCATGGTTTCACGACTCATGCTTCCTTGGAAGCCTGATCCGTCTTACCTTTGTACTTGTTCTGAATACGCTGCATCTTCGGCGCCAATGCCTGCATCTTGCGCATCGACTTCATCTGCTTGTAGAACAGCGGGAAGATACAAGCCTGCACCACCAGCACCAGGATGATAATGGCAAGCACCCATGAGACACCAATCGGGCTCACGCCCAGCATCACGAAGAAGTCATGCACGATCTTCATGATCCAGGTCTGCAACCACTCAACGGGAGTCAGGATTTTATATAGAAATCCCCAAAACCCGCTATCAAGCAGAAATTCATTTGAGTTCATCGTTGGGCCTCTCTTTGGGTTGTGGCCAATGGTGTCAGTCGAGGCTCTTCATGAGCCTTCGACCACGAAAATCTGTAAAAAATGGAATACCGTTGTGGAACATCGTCGATTCCCCCACGACTCCACGGCCGGCAACGCAGTAATCTCAGCACGGCGAGCACTCCCCCTTTGAACGCGCCATACCGTTCCAATGCCTCAATGGCATAATTCGAGCACGTTGGATAATACTTGCAACAAGGCGGTGTGTTTGCCGAGATGTGCTGTTGATACCAGCGCACCCCACCAATCATCACCGCCTTGAAAGAAGCTGTCATGCCTCAGCACCTTATGCGCCACCGTGGCAAAAGCCTTCGCGATCTGCTGATCTAGCGAAGCGAACGATGCGGTCGCTGCACTGGGCTTGGCGCGCAAAACGATATCGCAATGCGCGGGCAGCAGATCCTCATGGGCTCTGGCCAATACACGAAACCTACGCTTCACCGTATTACGGGTGACCGCATGTCCTACCGATTTGGAGACAGCTAATCCCAAACGGCGATGCACCGTCCGGTCGTCATCATCATGATGGTCGTCGGGCACCAAATAGTGCACGACGATATCCTTGCCACCTGCTTTGCGCCGGCGTTTCAGCACGGTGACGAAATCACGATGGCTTTGAAGCCTCTCCACCTCGACTATGCCTGTGGCACTGATCGGAATGATCAGGCGGAGAGGGTCTTGCGGCCCTTGGCACGGCGACGGTTGATCACCGCACGGCCAGAACGGGTGCGCATGCGCAGGCGGAAGCCGTGCTTCATGTGGCGACGACGGTTGTTCGGCTGGAACGTCCTCTTCATAATCCATTGCTCCTAGGTCTATTCGGCAACGCTTCGCGCTGCCCTCACGTGAGTCAAGCTATACCAAAGTACTCTCACCCCTACCCTCAAGTCAAAACGGACGGAGTATTTTCACATTTCGACACGTTGCGAGACACGCCCCAAATCTCTTATAATCGGCGGAATACCAACCATTCACGGCCAAAAGTTATCCACAAATTACATGTTTGTTATTCACAATCCAGTTATTTCAACACGCGACACGGTGGATAACTTGTCTAAACCAGAGTAAATATTATCTGTTGTACGTATTTCGCCACAGCGACAGAAGGGGCCACCATGGTTAACGCTTCCGGCGACCCCGTAATCGAGGCCGCCCACATCTGGTCAGACACGCTGACGGTGCTCAAACACAGCGCTTCGCTCAGCCCACGAGAAAAAGGCTGGTTGGAAGGCGTTGTTCCTGAAGGCGTCTTCGGTTCGACCATCGTGCTGTGTGTGGACAACAACGACACGCTTCAAGCCATTCAGGGTGATTTGAACGATTCCCTGCTTCAGGCATTGCGTACGGTAACCGGCGAAAATATGTTTCCCGCGTTCAAGGTCGTGCCGAAAACCGAGCCCGAACCGCTTTCGGAGGCAAAGCCGGCGCAGCCATATCCTTCGGAAATTTCTCCGACTGTCGCCGAATTCGGTAAAGAATCCTATGGTGCAAAGCCGGCAGCCGCACCGCGGGAACCGATGCCCGCCACCGAGCCGCAGTTCCCGGTCGGTCAGCAGAAGATGAATCGCGATCCCGAGACTCATCTCAATAAGAACTTCACGTTTGATTCCTTCGTGCCCGGCGATTCCAACCGTTTTGCCCGTACGGTCGCACTGGCCGTGGCCGAAGGTTCCGGGCAGGATTTCAACCCGTTGTGTATCTATGGCGGATCGGGCCTGGGCAAAACCCACTTGCTGAACGCCATCGGCAACTATGCACTGGTCAAGGATCCCGGGCTGAAGGTTCGATACGTCACGTCTGAGGAATTCACGAACGAATTCATTGACGCGCTGCAAAACCCGAACCAAAGCCAGGGGCAGATTGCTGAATTCAACCGTCGATACCGACAGGTTGATGTGTTGCTTATTGACGATATCCAGTTCCTCGGCGGCAAGGAAGCCACCTTGGATCAGTTCTTCCATACGTTCAATGCACTGCATCAGGCAAATAAGCGTATTGTCATTGCTTCCGATGTAGCGCCCAAGAATTTGAAGGGTTTCGAGGCTCGACTCATCTCGCGCTTCGAATCCGGCCTGACCGTAGACGTCAAGCCGCCGGATCTGGAGACCCGAATCGCCATTCTTCGCATGATCGCCTCGATGAACGGCTCGAAAATCCCCAGCGATGTGTTGGACCTCATCGCCGAACGCTTCACCGAGAACATTCGTGAACTCGAAGGCGCGCTAACCCGTGTTACGGCCGTGGCCTCGCTGAGTAATCAGCCGGTGACCCGCGCCTTGGCCGAGCAGACGTTGCAGGACTTCTTCACCACCGATGTGGAAATCAAGCCCACGGACATCATCAGTCAGGTGGCGAAGTACTTCCACCTGACGTTTGAGGATCTTGTCGGTAAATCACGGACCAAAAACGTGGCTGTTCCTCGTCAGATCGCCATGTATCTGGCTCGCGAAATGACCAGTATGAGCCTGATGGATATTGGCCAGGTCTTTGGCGGACGCGATCACACCACAGTAATGCATGCCTGCACTCGAATCAGTGACCGAATGCAGCAAAAACAGGAGATCTATAACTACGTTATGGAGCTCACGGTTCGCCTCAAGCAAAGCAACACCAACTGACACAACGCTTCTGAGAGACGAAAAACGGCACTTTTTGGACTGACTTTCCGAAAAGTGCGTTTTTGGTTGCTCAGGCGGATTCTGGTGGATACGTCGAGGCAACGGATTCGAGACATTAGATTCCTCATGGCTCCCCTTTGTGAGGGGATCTGTCGGCGCAGACGACTGAGGGGAGTTTCGAAGGGGAACACGCAAAAAAACCATGAAACGAGAGAATCGATTCTGAGGACCGATTTTGCGGGTTTGGGCGAGCGAGACGGAAAAAGTGCCGAAAACGGTCTCCAGAATCGATTCCCCTCGACGAAAAACAGTCTTCAACACGCCGTGCGAAAGTGCGAAAACCAAAAAAGTTATCCACATAGTTGTGCACAGATGTGGGTAAACTCGGCGGATAACTCGTGGATTACCCACTATTTTGTTGTGGAAAACTCGTGCATAACCGCGACCTCGATGTGGAAAACTCAAATTCGACGAACTGGCTGTGGAAAACTCGCCCACTTATCCACAAGCCATGCAAAATTTGTCCACAATTTTCAGGGACTTATGAACCGTTGCAGTTGTAGGGCTCAGCCCTACTTATCCACACTATCCACCGGCCTTATTATGGCGATTACTTACTCAGTTACGTGAAAAGCATCATCGCCATAGTAACAGCCAGTCATCCAGCGTACGTAAGTTCGCCACCTAACGGCTAGAATATTTCTCAGCCAATCCGACGAAGGGAACAATCACACATGAAAGTCGAAATCGATACCGCAGCCCTGGCCGACGCCGTAGCCTGGACCTCCCGAGTCATCGACGCACGTCCCTCCAACCCGATTCTCGCTGGTGTCAAGCTGGAAGCCATTGACGGAACGCTGCAATTCTCCGCCTTCAACTACGAGATTTCCGCTCGCCACCACATCGAAGCCGGCGTTGACGAAGCCGGTTCCGTACTGGTTCAGGGCAAGCTGCTGGCCGATATCACCAAATCGCTGCGTTCGGAGAAAACGTACCTGGTCACCGACGGCTCCACGCTGACCATCACGTCCGGCAAGTCGAAGTTCACCTTGCAGCTCATGCCCGACACCGAGTACCCGGATCTGCCTGTGGTACCGGCCATGCTCGGCCAAGTCGATGCCCCGACTTTCGTTCAGGCAGTGAACCAGGCATGCGTTGCCGTCTCCCGTGAAGAAAACCGCCCGGTACTGACCGGCGTTCGCATGCAATTCCAAGGCGACAAGGTCGTCATGACCTCCACCGATCGCTTCCGTTTGGCCCGCGCCACCTTCACTTGGACTCCGCAGAACCCGGACGTCGACACCACCACGCTGGTTCGCGGCTCCCTGCTCAAGGATGTGGCCCGTGCTCTTGACGAGCACCAGAACATCCGCCTTGATTTCGACGCCGATAGCCCGACGCTGCTCGGCTTCGAAAACGCCGGCCGCGTCTCCACCTCCCAGCTCATCGACGGTGAATTCCCGGCGGTCGACCGCCTGTTCGCCGACGAATACCCGATTCAGGCCGTAGTCAACAAGCAGGATCTGCTCGACGCCATCAGCCGTGTGGCTTTGGTCGCCGAACGCAATGCTCCGATTCGCATGACCTTCACCGGTCAGGAAGTGGCGCTGTCCGCCGGATCGGTCGACGAGGCCCAGGCCAACGAAACACTGGACATCGACATGGATGGCGACGACATCACCGTGGCATTCAACCCGTCCTACCTGAAGGAGGGTCTGTCCGCCGTGACCGAACCATTCGTGCGCATCAAGATGACGACCCCGGTCAAGCCGGTCGAGTTCAACGGCCAGCAGGAAGCTGATTCCGACGAGTCCATGGACTACCGATACCTGCTCGTGCCGATGCGCTTCAACAACTGAGATCCCTGAATTTCCAACGATTCGCTAATGCACATCTCCCGTCTCGCACTCGACCACTACCGCTCATGGAGTCAAGTAGTGGTCGATTTCGTACCAGGCGTGAATATCCTGTTCGGCAAGAATGGCTTGGGCAAAACCAATCTGGTGGAAGCCGTCGAAGTGCTGTCCACCGGATCGAGTCATCGCACGTCCAGCACGTTGCCGCTGATCGAACGCGGGCAGACCACGGCCACCATCCGCGCGAACGTCGCTGATGATGCCGGTCAAACCACTACGTATGAAGCGTCGATTCATGCGCGTGGTGCCAACCGAGCCCGCATCAACTCGGGGTCGTCGCTGTATCTGCGCGATATCATTGGCAAGATTCCCAGCGTTTCCTTCACTCCCGAAGATCAGCGATTGGTGTCCGGCGATCCGGGAGCACGCCGCGTCATGATGAATCAGGCTGCGGCTCTGCTCGAGCCCGGATACATGCAGACGTTGCAACAGTTCACGCGCATCGCCAAACAGCGTGCCACATTGTTGAAGCAATTGAATGCCAATGCCAACAATGGACAGCCGATGGATGCGGTTCTGAGCGGTTTGGAAATCTGGACCGGCCAGTTCATCGAAGCCGGTGTGGCGTTGACCCGTATGCGCGCTCATGTGATCGGTCTGCTTGCCGAGCCATTTGCCGCGATTTACGCCGACTTGGCCGGTGCCGGCGAGCAGGTGACGCTCACATATGCGCCTTCATTCGACGAAGTGCTGATGTTCGACGATCCACATCCGCAGATCAGCGAGCATTTTCAACGCATCTACCCGGTGAAATGGCTCGCGGCGTGAACCTTATCGGTCCGCAGCGCGATGACATGAACCTTGAGTTGGCCGGTATTCCCGCCCGCGAGTTCGCTTCGAACGGCGAGATGTGGACGATGGCGTTGGCCTTGAAAATGGCATTGTTTGAAATCGTGCGTGACCGGTTGGGATTGCAGCCGATTGTGATTCTCGATGATGTGTTCGCCCAGCTTGACGACAGCCGGCGCACGCAGATTCTTGATTTCGCCAGAAAACAGGATCAGGTGCTGATTACCGTGGCCGCTGAAGGCGATGTGCCCGACTATGAATCGGCCCATCGTATCGACGTGGCCACACTGGCCGAACCCGCTTCCGTAATACTGTCAACTCTGGGCAATTTGTCCGATTCGCGGGAAAACGAGAGTTTGGGTAAGTATGACGGAAAACCCGCGGTGGACAGCGCGTCCGTAGAACGGAAAGTGTCATGAACCCGCCGATCGCCCGCCAACTCAACCTGGACGAGACCAAACTGCCGGCCGAAATATTCGAGCGGCTCTCCCGTCGCGGGGCGACCTTGAAGGACTACAGACGCCGCCGTGAAGAGGCCATCGAAAACTTCGGCAAACCGGGGCGCGATCCGGCTGAACTGGGCAGCGTGATGACCACCATCGCCGGCAATGGCGTCTGGGCGGCGAATATGAAACTTGCGCAATTGCGCAACCATTGGGACCAAGTGGTGGGGCAGGCCATCGCCAGCCATTCGGCAGTCGCCGATTTCACGGACGGCGTACTGACCATCCGTGCCGAATCCACGGTCTGGGCCACGCAGCTGACCTACCTTATCCCCCAACTTACCGATACCATCCGTCGCAATCTCAAAGGATTGACCATCGCCGAGATTCGCGTGACCGGACCGGCTGCCGGATACACGCGCAAATGGGCTCGGCGGCGGTAGCCAAGATACCAAACAAATTCGCAGAAGCCTCGCTATGGCGCTCGTCGGGTTAGACGAGTAAAATCACATGCAGTATGGTCAAATGGCCAGAAGAGCCTTTACGGGCCTCGTAAGCCATATCGCCTCCGTGAATGACCTTCATGACGGAGGTTGACCCTGTAGTCACGGAAGGAAGCCTGTTGGCAGACGAAACCAGCAAAGAGGAGCAGCTGAAGGCGGCTGCGGAACGCATCAACAATGCGGAATTGACCGAAGGCGAACTTGACGAATCCATGGCCCCCGAGCATTATGAGGCCTCCGATCTGAGGGTGCTCGAAGGACTCGAGGCCGTGCGTATCCGCCCCGGTATGTACATCGGTTCCACCGGCCCGCGCGGTTTGCACCACCTGGTCTATGAGATCGTCGATAACTCGGTCGACGAGGCGCTGGCCGGATACGCCAGCCATATCGAGGTCACCATTCTGCCGGACAACGGCATCCGCGTGGTGGACGATGGTCGAGGCATCCCGGTCGATGAGGTGCCCGGCGAGGGCGTCTCCGGTGTGGAGACCGTGATGACCAAGCTGCACGCCGGCGGCAAGTTCGGCGGCGGCGGTTATGCAGTGTCCGGCGGTCTGCACGGCGTGGGTATCTCCGTGGTCAACGCACTCTCCACCCGCGTGGACATCGAAGTGCGCCGTCAGGGCTTCCACTGGACCCAGACGTACATCGACCAGCACCCCACCGCGCCCTTGAAGCAGGGCGAGCCGATGACCGAAGGCGAGTCCACCGGTACGTCCGTGACTTTCTGGGCCGACCCGAAGATCTTCGAGACCACCATCTACGACTTCGAGACGCTGCGTTCCCGTTTCCAGCAGATGGCCTTCCTGAACAAGGGCCTCAAGATCAGCCTGACCGACGAGCGTGAGAACGACCAGGCCGGCGACGAGGTGGCCGGCGACGCGGCGGACGAGCCCGGCGCAAAGCACCAGACCGTCACCTACCAGTACCTCAACGGCATCAAGGACTATGTCGACTACCTGGTCAAGGTGCGCAAGGCCACGCCGGTGGAAGAGGACGTCATCAGCTTCGAGGCCGAAGACCTGAAGCTCGGCATCTCCGCCGAACTCGCCATGCAGTGGACCACCGCCTACTCCGAGGCCGTGCACACCTTCGCGAACACGATCTCCACCACCGAGGGCGGTACCCACGAGGAGGGCTTCCGCGCCGCGCTGACTTCGCTGGTCAACCGTTACGCGCGAGACAAGGGCATCCTCAAGGACAAGGACGAGAACCTCTCCGGCGACGACGTGCGTGAAGGCCTGACCGCCGTGATCTCCGTCAAGCTCACCAACCCGCAGTTCGAAGGCCAGACCAAGACCAAGCTCGGCAACTCCGAAGCCAAGACCTTCGTGCAGCGCGTGATGACCGACAAGCTCGGCGACTGGTTCGATGCCCACCCGAACGAGGCCAAGAACATCATCCAGAAGGCCATTGAGGCCTCCCGCGCCCGTCTGGCCGCCAAGAAAGCCCGCGAGAACACCCGACGCAAGTCCATCTTCGAGTCCGCCGGCATGCCCGACAAGCTCAAGGACTGCCAGTCCTCCAACCCGGAAGAGTGCGAGCTGTTCATCGTGGAGGGCGATTCCGCAGGCGGTTCCGCCATCCAGGGCCGCAACCCGATCACGCAGGCCATCCTGCCGCTGCGAGGCAAGATCCTCAACACCGAACGTGCCAGCTTGGACCGCATGATGAAGTCCGACACCATCGAATCGCTGATCACCGCGGTCGGCGGCGGCTATGGCGAGGACTTCGACATCTCCAAGGTCCGCTACCACAAGGTCATCATCATGGCCGATGCCGATGTGGACGGTGCGCATATCGCCACCCTGAACCTGACGCTGTTCTTCCGCTACATGCGCCCGATGATCACCGCCGGCTACGTGTACGTGGCCATGCCGCCGCTGTACCGCCTGAAGTGGACCAAGGGCCCGCACGACTTCGTGTACACCGACGCCGAGCGCGACCGCGTGCTCGCCGAAGGCAAGGCCAACGGACGCCAGCTGCCCAAGGGCGAAGGCATCCAGCGCTACAAGGGTTTGGGCGAGATGAGCTACCAGGAGCTGTGGGAGACCACCATGGACCCCGAGCACCGCATTCTGAAGCAGGTGCACATCGAGGATGCCGCCGCGGCCGACGAGACCTTCTCGATGCTGATGGGCGATGAGGTCGAACCCCGCCGCCTCTTCATCCAGCGCAACGCCAAGAACGTGCGTTGGATTGATGCGTAACGGAATCCTCCAACCTCCCTCGTCAGAGGGAGGTACACAACGGACTTAGACAACTAAAGGAACAACAGTGGCAGATGAAAACAACACCGGCGACGAGCAGTTCACGCCGGACGGCTCGATGGAGCCGTTGAGCCCGCAGGAGGCGGACACTACCGACTACGGCCTGATGGACACCGGCGAACGCATCCAGCGCAAGGACCTGCAGCAGGAGATGCGCGAGTCCTATCTGGCGTATGCCCTCTCCGTGATCGTCGAGCGCGCCCTGCCGGACGTGCGCGACGGCATGAAGCCCGTGCATCGCCGCGTGATCTACGCGATGTACGACGGCGGCTACCGCCCCGATCGCGGCTACAACAAGTGCTCCCGCGTGGTCGGCGACGTGATGGGTAAGTACCACCCGCACGGCGACTTCGCCATCTACGACACTTTGGTGCGTATGGCCCAGTCCTGGTCGATGCGCAACATGCTCGTCGACGGCCAGGGCAACTTCGGCTCCCCCGGCGACGACCCGGCCGCCGCCATGCGTTACACCGAATGCCGTATGGCCCCGCTGGCCATGGAAATGGTGCGCGACATCGACAAGGACACCGTCGACTTCGTGCCCAACTACGACGGCAAGACCCAGGAGCCGACCGTGCTGCGGCCCGCTTCCCGAACCTGCTCGTCAACGGCTCCGCCGGCATCGCCGTCGGCATGGCCACCAACATCCCGCCGCACAACATGCGCGAGGTGGCGGACGGCGTCCACTGGCGCTCGACCACCCGGACGCCAGCCGCGAG
>ENA-OQCF01000103-OQCF01000103.1-human-gut-metagenome-genome-assembly--contig:-NODE-103-length-29284-cov-2.900161_pt1 | contig 29284 bp, 34 predicted proteins | sample MGYA00242756_ERZ504573 | MGnify/ENA primary metagenome ERZ504573 (study PRJEB26092, sample SAMD00036240) | human gut metagenome | host: Homo sapiens | study: EMG produced TPA metagenomics assembly of... | reverse complement strand
CTTCATCTTTTACTTCAACAGTATTAATTCCATCTATAAGTTTTCAAAAAGCCATTTGTTTTATAGCTCTTTCAATTCCACCTATGAATTTTTATACTGTTTGTTATACTGTAAATTACCTTATCAATTATACCATTCAACCACTTCACTTTCAACTCATCTCCTCAAAAAACCACCTTCATAAATATATTTTTATAACCTTCTTACGGCTTTCCCGTAATGTTCTGACTGTCTTTCTTCCCGTCTGGTTTTCACCATGGAATAGGGCTACCCATACAGTCGATGAACCAAAACACCAAAGTTCACACATCTTCTTCTGCGCACATTCCTGCACGCGGTGTCTCGGCTGCTGACTGAGCATTGTTTACGCGGGTTAGCACCCCCCCGTAGGGGCGGCTTTTCTCTCAGCATACCGCATCCGCATACTTATTTCTGCCTTTCGGCTCCATAGTGTTCCATTACCGGTTCACTATGGCTATGCGGCTCTTAGCCTTTCCCAGCAATTTGGGTATTTAATTATTTGGCACCTGCATCCTACACAACTATTCCCCTTGTGTAAACGGGCATACAATTTACCACTGGTGCCTTTGTTCTTAATAAGTGACGTTACAAGCCCTGTACTAATACCAGTTAGTGCAGTTGGAATTAGTCCAAAATTGTCAACAAGCTTCACAGCTTCATCAGCAAGATTGGCAATATGTGTTGCTAATTCAATAAAGAATTTTATCAGATCGCTATCCAGCACATCCTTAGAAAGCTTCTCAAATGCTGCTGTGAACTGCGAGATTTTACCATTGATGCTATCAAGGTAAGTTTCGTTTTCTTTTGTGGCGCTGCCGGCAGATTCAGCGGCAGTCTTGGCGGCATCCTGTGCGTCCTTCCAGTTGTCCAGCATACCGGAAACAACGTTAGCGCGGTTCTTGCCAGCAACCTGTTCCAACAGAGATGCTTTGTCAACATCGTTCATCTTTTTTCCAAACGTTGGCAATGCCTTCCATGATCTCATAGGTTGACTTAAAAGTCTCCACTCTTGGTCAGGATATCAAATCCACCTTTGCCGTCAACATTGGTCAATGCCTTAATCTGTTCTCGCAGCTTGGAGGTGCTCACCGCAACGTCGTCCGTGCTTTCGCCCATCTGTTCAAGATCGGTCTTTGCGCCACGGATGCGCAGTGACAATACTTTTAGCGCGTTACCTACCGACTCCGGGTCCTGCGCAACATCATTGGCAGCCACAATCATACCAATACTCTGGTCCAACGTGTTTCCTGCGGTATGCAAGGCGGATGCCGAGCGCTGTAGCGCACTGCCAACTCCAGCCGAGGAGATGGCATAATTATTACCCACCTCATTAAATTTATCAACAATGCTGGTTACATCTTTTGCTTCAACGCCAAATGCTTTCATTGTGGAAATGATAGATTCACTAGCGTCATTGACACTAGAAATTCCATCCCCCACATGTTGGTACAGGACGGCCGCGTCAGCCAATTCTTTGGAATCTTCCAAACTGTAACCTAACCGTGCAAAATCAGCACTGGCCGTTACAATATCGCTGATAGAAGCGCCCAGGTTCTTTGCTCGCGTACCGGCATCATCCAAAAACGCATCGTATGTATTGTCAGTTTCGTCTGTAACCTTTTTCAGCTCGGTCATGGCAGAATCAATATTCACCACGTTCTGGTAAATCTGTCGTAACCCTTGCTCAACCATGCTAATTACCTGGCTGGCAAACTGACTCTTGATATTTGTCTCAAACAACTTTTTGAACTTCATCGCCAGCGTGTCAGTTTCAAGGCCAGCATCCTGTACTGCTTTTTTCAGTTCTGCAAATTCCTTGGATGCTTCGCTTGCATATTCCTGGCCGTTTTGCTGTGTGATTTTCCCGGATTTTAGCAATTCCTGGTAGCGTTCAATATATTCAAGATACCGTGCATATATCGCAGGATCAGTTGTAATTTTAGAGTTATTAGACAAATACCTCTGTGCTGTATACAAAGAATTAGAAACACTCTTAATATAAGTGTTCACATCACGCTGAGATTTAAGGTTGCCATTAAACTTATCAGCTTCCGCCTTTGTTTCGCCAATCTTTGTTTTAACAGCGTTCAACGCATCAGAGACACTTTCAATCGGTGTTTTGGCATTTTCAAACTGCTTGGCCATCGCAGCAATAAAAGTTGGAACGTCAGCTGCAGATTTAACTTGTTCAGCTTCTTCAGCCATTTTTTTAAGAGCGCTTTCAGTTTGCTGGTAAATACCATTATCCTTAAATCCCTTATTGCCAGCGCTCCGCTGTAAAGCCGTTAGCATCGTCTTGTGGTTTGCCAAAAAGTCCTTAATCTGCTCAAACTGGCGCTCATTACTTCTAACGCTATTATCAGCATGGTGTCATTGGCCGTGTTTACTGCTGTTGTAAATCTTTTAGCAGCAGATGAGCAATTATCCATAGCGATTTTAAGCTTATCAAAGTTTTCGGAACTCCAGTCTTTTTCATACTCTTTTCTGGCTTTTTCTAAAGCTGTTTGAGTCTCTTTGAATTCTTCTCGCAAACGAGTAATTTTTGCGCTTTCTGTGCCATTTATGTCTAGCTTCGAAGCCTTAGAGATGCTGGCGGCAGGATCAATTTTAGAAAGCTCTTGTAATTGAACTGTCTGGGTTTTAATGTCAACAACATCTTTTTCTGCCTGCCGTATTAAAGCTTGAAGAATGTCTGCGTTCCTATCGCTGCCATCCTTATCAAAGCGAGCGATGGCATCAAAAACGGACGAAAGATCGGCAGAAAGTTTTTTTACTGAATTATCATAATTTTCAGTCGTTTTATTATCGAACTGGAACTTGGTAGCTTCATCAAGCGCTTGAGTAAATTCAGCATATTTAGCTGCATTGGCCAGCAAAGCATTTGTACCTTCAGATTCTTCATCAGCTACTTGTGCCGCCGCTTTGGCCGCTTCCTGGGTTCCTTTATTAACCTGCTTTACACCTTCCGCCATCTCGGTGGTCCGGCTAACAATATCTGCCCATGTTGTTGCGGCTTTTTCGCTGCCATTATAAAAGGCAGTAATGTCATCATTCAGTTCAGCAAATTGCTTGGTATAACTATCTTTTACAGTGCCTTCCGGCATCTGCTTAATCATTGCACCAAGATTACCGGTCTTCATTGCCAGCGATGTTACATGGCTATTATCAGGGCTGGTTTGTAGCATCGCGTCCTTGCGGATCTTAGTGGAGATTTTCTTAATCTGCTCATCAACAGAGTTGTTAATCAGCTCCGCAAACTGGTCCATGTTTACCTCGTCGGTCATGGTTTTCAGTTTGGCAAGGTCCGTCATGCTGTCCGTAATGCTCTTGGCTGCATTCGTTAGACTATTAAATACGGCAGTAATTTCCGCAAAGCCATTTACAATGTCAGTCTTGGCCTTTTTAGCATCGACTGTACTTTGCTGTGCCTTGGCAAGTTTTGCATCAAGGCCGCTGGTATCTTTCAGCGTAGCCAGTGCCTGACTCAATGCTTCATCCAGCGTTGCCTTAAATCGCTGAGTGGCTTCTGCTACTGCTGCATCAGCTTTCGGCGTCACCGTCTTGCCGTTCTCATCTTTCGGCAGTTTAACGCTGTTGATGGCACTCAGCTCACCAATAGACTTCTTATAAAAATCAACGATGTTATTGATAAAGTTTCCAAGCTTGCGGTAAGTTGTTGCATTCTTGCTGCCATCAATCTCTGCCACTTTGTCCAGGTTTTCCTGTAACCCTGCTGCAATGTTAGCATAACTGGTAAACAGCCGCTTCACTCGGTTCCCGGCGTTCACAAGGGTCTTTACACTAGCATCAATTGTTCCGCTGGCCTGCGCAGCTTCGCTCAGTGCGGTGGTAGCCCGGCCAACCTTTTCGCCGGCATTATTCAGGGTCGCACCAACAGTTTCCATCTGGGCAGAAAGCTCCTGTGCAGCACTCTGCTGTTGTTTTGCCGCATTAGCCGTTGTAGTTGCTGTGCGCTCGCCAGCGGTTTTATAAGCCAGAATAATAGCGTTTACTTCATCAGATGCCGCAATAATCTGCGCTGCCTTTTCAGCAAACCCATCCGTTGCAGCTCCAATCTTTGCAAACTTGGTAAATATCGTGTGGATCTGGGTACAGGCCTCATTCGCGTTTGTAACACTGGCGGATACATCATCCATGCTGGTAGTCTCAACGGTGGATTTCTTTCCACGCTTGGCCTTGGTTACGGTTCCGTTTATAAGACCAGCGTTAGTTTTTATGTCAGCTAGGGATTCACTATACTGCTTAAAAGTATTGTTCAGGGCAATCGCAGCCTCAATCATGGGGCGAGTCGCTTCTTTTGCTCCGTCTGCACTGGTAGCTGCTGTTTTCAATTCGGTCGTAATGGTGCTAATTGAATTACTGGCATTGGTGATAGCATTTTTAACCGCGTCCGCCGCTTTTTCTGCGTTCAATACCAACTGCTGCAGCTTTACAGCTTCATCAACCTCAGTGGTTTCGGTTTTCTGTGTTTTCTTGCCGCGCTTTCCTTTGGTTGTTTTATCTTCCTTGGTCAAGCTGGTCAAAAAGACAATCGAGGTTGCTAAAGTTTTATTGATGCTCTCAATAGCTGCATTAAATTCAGCAGCTTTTGTTTTGGTCGTTTTAAGTTCCGAACTGCTCTTCACTACAGAATCAACAAATGCAGAAACATTATCCAGAACAGTTTTTACTTTGCTCGGATCGATCGCAGAAAGTGTTTCCATCAGCATCTTGGCATCTTCAGTTTGGCCTTTGCGTCAGGAATGCCAGTAGCCTCAGATCTCAGTTCTGAAATTTTTTTTGCAAGTTGTTCTTTCTGTTCAACCAAAGTTTGGAGTTCTTTGATACTTTTTTGGGTTTCTGTGTAAATGCTTTGCTCGGCTTTTACCGTGGCTTCTTTCGCAACAGTAATATCCCTTTGCTTTTGCGCCATCGTATCGAGCTGAGAAATAATAGTTTCAGTTGTGTTTTTTAAGCGCTCTTCAGTATCCGCATCGTCAATATCAACTTTTAACTTTACGTCATTACTTCCCTGCTCGTCATTGCCAAGCATTTTATTTTTTAGTGCTTCTTTGCGTTGTTCGATTGCTTCCTTAACCTTATCAAGCGGCTCTGTTACGTTGGCCAGCATTTTTTCTTTTACGTTATCCGGCAAAATACCAATAGTGGAAGCGATTTCTACAATCACCGTTTGAAGCTCTTTAGCGCCTTTTTTCTACATCTTTTGTCGTAGATGCTTTATTTGGTTATTTTTTCAATCGCCGCATAATAATCCTCAAAAAGTTTAGATATTGTATTTACATATTGATTATAGGCGTTACTTAATTCATTTTCAGAATCATCAGAAGCAGCGGTGATTATAGATTTGAACTTTTTACTTAGAGCATTTTTTTATTTTTTCATCTGGGATCTCGGCATCAATCCAGGCATCAATGTCGCCACTGTAGTCACCTTCAACATCAAATAAATAACTGAACGTATCAAATATACTACCAGCGCCACTTTCTCCTTGGAATTCGGCAACAGCTTTTCGGATGGCATCTTTCCCTTTTCCGATACTATCACTAATAAGATTAAACCCAGTCAGAATATCCTCTGATGCTTTTTCTGAACTCTTTCCAATACCAATATCAAACGCGTCATCGTCTGTCATTAAATTAAGTAACTCTTTTTGAACTTCAGGGAATTTCTGATCTACAGTGAACTCAGCGTCGTCTTTTTTTATTGTTTTTTTTACTTCCAGTGTCGGCAGCCCTGTTTTTTTCTTTAATAAGGTTATTAACATCAGAAATTTCTTTCTCCAGCTGTTCCCATTCCTGTTGTTCTGCGCGGAGCTGACGGATGGTAAGATCCCTGTTGGACCTTTTCCGCAATTCATTTTCCTGTGCTGCGGTCAATGCAATTTCATTTCTTAACTTATTTTGAGCGGCATTTTGTCCTTGAATCGCGTTAGTAATTTCTTTGCGTTCCTGTGCATTTCTTGCCAACAGATTCACGTTAGAAATAAGCGCTGCCTGTTCTCGTTTTTGTGCCTGCTCAATAACACCAGCTGCCTGCTGGGCACTTTTCGCATAGTCGTCAATGGCTTTCATAGTATTGGCCATTGCTTTTTCCAGCGTCCCGGAAATGGTTTTGCTGATGCTCTTTAGCTGTGTCTTTAGGTTTTTATCGCCAATCTGTACATTAAACTTTTTGTCTTTCGCAATCTTATCCAGTTTCCCCTGCACACCACCGCCGTCAGGTTCCACCTTTAACTTAATACTTAAATCTTCCGCCATATACTTTCCCCCTTACGGTTCGGCTCAAGCTTCAAAGGCCGATTATTTTCAATCAGCCGCTCAAGACAAGAGCCGAAGCTCTCGTCGCGTTAATTATCAGGGAACTGCTCTTTTATGGCTTTCACAATCTCTCCATGTACGGCGCTGTTCCCATCTGCGATTTCTTTTGCCGTGTTTGCCACAAACGGGCGCGGGTGCAAATAGGCGCATCAGGTGGCGAACCCCAAATGTTTTTCACATCGCCCTTCTCCACCATCTCAGCAAGCGATGTATTGGTGCCGGTTTTGTATTGCCCACCAACGGCTGATTCATTCGGCACACCAATATCCTTTACCGTAAGCACATGCTCTCTCACGCTACTCACCACGCTGCTGTCGGCTTCCAATGCCCCTTCGCCTTGGCCACGGCGCTCATATACTTTCGGCTGGTATACATCCAGTACATCTTCCTGGATATGCTTCTTCAGACAATTCTCCACAGCCGTTTTCGCCCCGCCATTCAGTGCCAGGTTAATTCGCCGCTGCAGTTCCAGTTCCAGCCCTTTCTGTGTGCTTACCGTCTTGGCCATTTAACTCTCCTTGCCGTTCACAACCTCAATCTTCACGGGCGGCTTCTTTGCGGGCTGCTCGCCTTCGCGCACTTTCTTTACCAGATCAGCCAAAAATTCCTGGTCTCCCAGCTGGCTCAAATTCCCTGCAATCTCTGCAAAGGCGTCTGCAATCCGGTCAAGCGGGTCCGGGTGGTTGATCGCATCAAATACCTTCATGTATTTTTCTTTCCGGTCTTTCATCTCGCTTCACATGCCTCATAAAGTCCCGCTGTAACCACCGCAATATCCGGGTCTTCCACAATTTCAATGCCCTGTCGGCTGTAAACAAAGTCGCACATCTCATCTGTGTCCATCTTGTCCAGCTCCGCTTCCGGGGCAAAAAAGGTAATCACCGCAATGCGCCAAGCATAATCAAACAGCGCGTAATACTGCTTGCCGTCCTTCTCGCACATGTCGCAAACAAAATCCACAAACCGGATTCTGTCGCCCACACGGATGTTCTTCTTAATTTCCATAAAAAAATACCTCACAAAATAAAAAGCCCCGCCCTTTTCAGGCGGAGCCGTGTTCATGTTCTATTCGGGTACCATGTCTTAATTTTATTATGCTCAACAAGCTTTTCTGTCGTTTCTTGGCATAATCACAGTTACAGCGTGTCGTAATCAATCCACCCACCACGCCGTTTACGGTACACAATCCAGCGCAAATGCTCATCCGGGTACAGGTAATCAAACATCTTCCGCTTCATCAGTGCCACAGTATCCGGGCACCCCTTGGTGTCAATTACCTCTGTCGTGCCATCTTTATACTTCAACCAAAAATCAGCCACATAGTTAATGGCTCGCACCGTCTCCATTCTTCCCCCACGTTCCTTGCGGTACTTTGGCTGTAGCTCATAGGGTTTCTGCAGTTGATAGTCCACAATCTCCCCGCTGGCCACCCCCGGCAGCACAACATCCCGGTAATATTTCATCTCAAGTTCAGAGTCAAACACAATCCCGTCATAGGTGCGTTTGCTCTTGTCACGGCTCACATTATACTTGCTTCGTCCGCTTACTTGCACAGCTCAATCTTCCCGTCTGCAATCTTGAATTTAACCACATTGCCAACGGCATAGCCGTCTTTCACCGGCACCTGGTAGCCGTGCCCATCACATTCAAACCCCATGTAGCCGCGTTCCTTGCTGCAGTATACAACCACGCCCTTCAGCGGGCGCACCTGACGCTTCAGGGGCACTTTGGGCGGGGCAACAATTTCAACAGGTTCAATCTTCACATCGGTAAAACCGCTGGTATTCTTGTCTTCCATATGCACGCCACTCCTTTCGCGTTCTAAAAATGGAGGAGCTTTTCGCTCCCCCACGGATCAAACATCACAATTCAAACCTATATATAATAAAGTAGGGATTTGCGTTGATCACTCCATAAAGTTCATGTCGTAAATGTCGCCATCCTGGTTGGCCATGCAGTCAAAGGTGATAGAAACAGTGGTCGGATCACCAGTGTTCTGGAATGCCAGGCTGAAACTTGCCTGCGGCTGAGCCTTGTAGTAAACCAGCTCGCACTGTACAATCTCGTCGTCCTCGGTCTTGAACGGCATCATACCGTGGATCTCAAAGGCATGCGGGAATGTGTCAGAATCAAACTTGACGGTCTGAACACCATCGTTCTTGTCGTAGAAGTAGTAGGCAATATAGTTCTTGCCGTCCTGCAGGCCAGCGCCAGTAACCTTCTTGTCAGTTGTAGTAAGATCGCTGATCTCAGTGCCAGCGTCATCAGAAACAGCAAAAACCTGCACAGTGCCGGCCTTCGGGGTCTCACTCAGCTCAATGCCGTCAGTGGTGGCGGTCAGTACCTCGCGCTTCATAATCTTTGCAACCTTGCCAATGTCCTGACCACTCAGCAGGGCAAACAGCTTAACAGGCATGATCTGGGTATCAACCTTCAGGGTGCCTGCACGCTCGCCATCAAAGCCAACACGGTTCGGTGCGCCCTGGCCGCCCTTTGCAAACACGCGGTTTGCGGTAAAGTCAGTGGTGGTCACGTTGGCAAAATCAATGGGCAGAAAAACTTTCTTGGTCTTGTAATCAAGCAGAACCAGATCAGCAACTTCACGGTTCGCCATATTCGGATTTACAGCCATATCTTATTCCTCCGTTATTATTTGTCAGTCTCCATGTGTTTGTACCATCCGCCAAGGTCGTTCTCGCCACCCCATACGGCATAGTTCATGTCATGGATCTCATTTTGTTTTTTTATATTCTGACGGTTAAAAGCGTCATGCACCTGGTACACCGTCAAATCATAAATATTCGTATAATTCAGGCTGTTATGGTTTGTCGCCAGCGCAGAGATGATGTTCCCCAACTCCAAATCAGGGTTACTCTTATACCCTTTTCGTTTCGATTTTTCATATTCAGCCTTTTTCTTTTGGAATCGTTCATAAAACTTGCGGGCAGCCTCATTTTTGAACTTCAAGTTTTCCTCCCGCTTCTGGTCTATGTACGCGGTTTGCAGGCAAATGTCGCAAATCTCTGCCCAGTTATCTCGCGTTATGGAACCATCAATCAGGATCTTATCGTCCACTTCGGTTTTATTCACCAGCACAGCATGGTGCGCTTCATCATATTCAAGCGGCGCATCAATAAAAAAGGCCAGTGCGGCAATCATCTCCGCCTGGCTTTCTTTGCTCATACTCAATAAATCAAAGGTGTTTATGGTGGCTTTTTCCTCCTCGCTCAAAGCTTCATACGGTTCTCTTGCCCTGTTACCTTGGCAATGTCTTCAAACATCGCCTGTGGTGTCAGCAGCAAGGTACTTAGCGCAAACTGATAGCTCATATAGCCGCGCTTGTTAATGTCACTCAGTCGTGGCGAGTGTACTCTGCCCACATTTTTCACCATAAAACCTTCGGGATTCAGCAGTTCATAGTACGGTACTTTCACTTTGCGCCACCCATCTTGCGGTTGAACGCCATCACTTCGTATGTAATGCAGCGGCCGTAATAATTATTATTCGGCTTGTATACATCGTTGTTCAGTAACCGTACCTTCCCAATTCCAAAATCTTCGCTGCCGTTCAGCAAACGGTCAACATTCATGGCCAACACATCGGCCTTCGTCCCCAGCACGCCAGGGTGTCGGTAACTCTTCATTACCTTCTTATTGCAATAGGCAAAAATGTACAGGTACACTCTGTATGCCGTATCGCTCGGTGCCTTAGCCACCACGGTCTCCATGCACAGGTAGGTGTCCGCCGTTTCATTGATCTCCGGCACATACTCAAACTCGTAAATATGTCCGGTGCTAATGCTCTTATCGCCCAGTAGCATCTCGTCCGTGTCAGTATCATCGTCCACGGGGCCAAGCAGCAGGTTAATAATGGTGTCGTCCTGTGCCAGCAGGGCGGCTACTTTGTGTTTGTATTCTCCCAGCTCACTCAGGTTCATACGTCCACCACCTTCACTGCAATGCTGTCTGTGCTCTTGCCGTCCGGTGCCACAACCGTCAGTTTCACGGTGGCTCCATTCAGCGCGGCATTATCCTCTGCGCATACCCGGCAACTGTCCCCAGTCACCCGGTTCCACTGCACACTGTTGGCAAGGTATACCTTTGTTTCAAGTGTTTTATCATCAACGCTCAGACTCCAGGTGCATCCCGGCAGCGGCTTGCCATCAATCGTGGCCTTAAAAATCTTGCCGCGCCCGCAAATGCGCACTTTAGGTTCGCCCGCGTATTTAATAATCACTTCGCCGTCCTCCGGTGCCTGCTTTACCTCCTGGTAATCGCATAGCATCTTTTCGGCGTTATCCTGTTCTTCCACATGCTGGTCCTGTTCAAGGTTCAAAACCAAAAATCCCGTCTGGGCGTCATTCCAGTCATAGCGTTCCGTCATGGCATCCACACAGGTCACACGGTAAGTTTTAGGCTTGCCGTTAATCTGCTCCATCATCAGGCGTTTCCCCACATCCAGCAACGCCGATTCCTCGTCATACGGTATTTTCACCTGGAATTCGCGGCTGGAAATGGTCATGTATACATCTTCGTTCAGGTTGGAAAAATACGGCTTGTCCACAACCGCCCACCGGGTAATAATTTCCCCGGTCTCATGGTTCTGCCACTGGATGCTCCGGTTACACAGCTCAATTTTGCCGCGCACGGTTATTTCATCGTCCGCATCGCGCTCTGTAATCAGCCAATGGCTTTTACTAAACAGCATAATTTTTCCAATCTCAAAGTTGTCGCCCGGCATGGTGCGTATAATCTTTTGGTTTGTCACCGTGCTGCTAATAATCATCATGTGGTGGGGTACCCCTCAATCTCTACCTCTTTATAGGCAGGGGAGTCAGGCCCCATTCTCAGCGTGTCCCGTTTGCTCTTTTCAACCATCCGGTCACGCCGCGTACTTCCGTGCCTGCCAAGCATAGCAGCATATGTCTCATAGTTCATACGCTACCACCTCACTCAGTCAAACTCGAAATTTCCCCATTGCGGAAAGAGTACAGGTTAATCTCCTTCATTTGCTGCCGCTCTGTCGTGGTCAGCAGGGTCGTCATCTTCTCCAGCAGGTTGGCGGGCGAAAACAACGTAAAATCCTTTGTGCTCAATCCGTTCTGCAATGCGTCTGTGTTATAAACATACTGGCGCACAAAATGCACAATCATGCCCAGTGCTAAAATATCCTTCTCGCGGTTCGTCAGCGTAATGTTGAACTCCAGCAGGTCATCTTCCCTATCATTCAGGTCCTGTTTGCACACATCCTCAAAATCGCTGATCGCCATCTTCAAAAGATCCAGCTGCATTGCTTCTCTTGTCACCGCATCGTAGTCCAGGAACTCATAGTTGCGGACTTGGCCACGGTAACGCTCATAAACTTCCTCGTATCTTGTGCCATTGGCCCGCACCATTCCTCTCATTATTCTTCGGTTCCGCCGATCGTCACAATCTCAACGCCGCTCTTGCGGGTTCTGGGTTTCTTGGGTGCCTCCAACGCAACGGATTCTTCCAAATCGCAATCCAGCACATCGTTCAATGCTTTAATCATGGCACGCTGTCCAGCTGGTCTGCCTTCAGCATCTCCTTTGCGCGGATACGGATGCTGTCGCGCATCCCCTCGCTCATCTTGGGCACCTTCTCGCGGATCTCATCCGGGGTCCACTTAAATACCCCGTCAAAATTCTCCGTGGTCAGCGCATTCTTGTAGTAACGTTCCACACCCAGCTTGCGCAATACGTTGGCGTCCTCAATCAAAATCCAGTTATCACGGAAAAACCGCGGCTGGCTGCCACGCATTACAAGCAGCTCGGCGTAGTCCATCTCCTGCACCTCGCCAAACTCGGTCCACTCAACGGTGTAGCCGGGGTTGCGGGTCGAAGCATAAAACAAGTTGCCATGGGTGCCGTTCTTGCATTCCACCATGGTCTCATTGGTAATCTTCGCAGTTGCCAAAACATACCTCCAAAATATTCCTTATATAAAAAAAAGAACCCCGCCTTGCGGCAGGGGTATCGTTCAGCTCAAAATCAGGCAAACTTGTAGCTGCCAAAGTCGCGGTCCAGAATAATGGAAATACCGGTACGCTTGGTCATCAGGAATTCCTGGGTCAGGTCGGCCTTGTTCATCGGGTCGCCCATCAGCATGGTAACTTCACCCTCGGTAACGCGCTTCACGGGCTTGGTGTCGCCGGCAAAAATGTAAACAGTGTCGTCAGGCAGAATGAACTCAGTGGAGCCGATCTTGTGGCGCTGCTTCATCGCAATCATCGGGGTGCCGGCAATGTGGCCCAGGTAGCCCATGCTGTACAGGTCGCTCTTGGCCTGCTCACCCATGGTAGCAGTAGTAATCTTGCGCAGTGCCTTGCGGGTACCAACGATAGTAGCAGTGTCTCCGGTAGAAGCTTCAATGTGCTCAATCAGGTCAAGCAGCTTGTCCTCATTGTAAGAACCGCTCTGGGTATAAACGGGGTCCAGCTTGGTAAACATGCTGGTCCATGCCAGATAAGCGCTGTCCAGATCATACTGGGTAAAGCTGCGGCCAACAGTGTCAACCAGGTCATTAAAGTCAATGCGGCCAGCCATCACGCGGTTCATTTCCTCGTAAACCTTCACAGCACGCAGCTGGGTGTTCACGGTAATGTCCTGGCCGGCTTCCAGGCGCTGACGGCGAACGCCTGGGTGCCTTCAGCAATGTCGGCAACAGTCAGCAGGCACGGCTTGGTGGTATGGAAAATGTTGGTATCGCCCAGAGAGGTGTTACGGTCCTCAATAAAATTGGTAAAGAACTCGTCACCCTTCAGGCCCTCTTCACTGACCTTATCAATCAAAACTTCGGTAATAGCAAACAGGTTGGTGCACTTACCGTCGCGGATATCCTTGTAGTTCATGCTGGTTTTGCCATTATTAGCCTCAATCATGGCCTGGCGCAGAACTTCCTGGCTGTCTTTCACGCTGTATTCGCCCAGGTGGCCATGGTAGCCATCAACGGCCAGCTTAATCAGTTTCTCATCCATGTTAATACTCCTTTACATATAAAGATAGGTGCAGCCATAGGCCACACCGGTAATTAGTTATAACTAACTCGCTGATACAAAAATCAGGCGATCACGTCAACGATGTAATAGGTATACTGGCCGTCGCCAAAACCAACCTTCACAGGGTCGCGCTTGATCGCACCAAAAACATTGTCAGCAGAAGCATCAGCTCAATTTTCAGCTTGGTAGAACCAGCAGCAAAGGCAACAAACTTGCCTTTTCGGGGGTGCCGTCAAAAGCTTCGGCCGTAACGCGGAAAGAATCAGCGCCGGCAACCAGCAGGTAAACGCGAACAGGCTTGCCAGCTTCGTTCTCCCACTCGGTCAGGTAATGGGTGCGGGTCTCATCGTAAAACAGCTCAACACCGGCAACCAGGGCCAGCAGGGAGCGCTTGGAATCAGCAGCAGGTGCTTCAGCCTTGTAGGTTTCGGGGCCGATCGCATCACCAATCACAACAATGTTGCCATTATCAATGGCGGCAGGGCTGCCATCCTTGTAAAAAACAACACTCTTCAGGTAGGCAGCGTTGCTGGAACCAACCAGCATATCGGTGCTAACAACAGCATGTTTAATATTAGCCATAATATGTAACTCCTTTTTTTTACTCTTTTGTATGCAGGTAACGTTCAAACAGGTCGCCATAGCGCTTCTCTGTTTTCTGGGTGCCATTCACGCCAAACCGTACCTTGTTTACCTCGCCCTTCTTTTCTTTGGGCGGAACATAACTGAACTCAGCGGCCTTCTTGCCTAACAGCTTGTAACAAGCATCTTCCAAAACGGTAAACTCCATCGTCTTGTTATCTCGCAGCTTGGCATAATCAGCATCGCCATCCAGCTTCTGATCCATAACGGCAAACAGCTGTTCGCGTTTAGCGCTCTCTTCTTCTTTGGCAGCAGCAGCCTCGGCCGCAACGTAAGCATCATATTTCGGCTTCATCTCGTCATACTCTGCTTTCAGTTCGCTGTACTGCTTGTTGGCAGCCTCCAGTTTTTCGGTCTGCTCTTTGGCCTTGTCGCCCATGGTGCTGTACAGCGCGGGCACGCCCATATCGGCACTGCTTCATCCCAGGCTTCGTACTTTACCTTCATGCGTTTCTTGCTGGCAAAATCAACTTTCACGTTGTCGCCATCCATGGTAAAGGTAAAGCTGTAGATCTTCCAATCCTGGCAATCCATCACAACAGCAAGGTCATCCTGCACGTCCTGCAGCCAATAGCGGCTCACTTCATAGCCCCACGGGTCAATCATGGTTTCAGCGCTAATGGCCTCGTTTACTTCGTTCAGCTTGTCGCACAGGTTCAGGCTGTAATCCGCAGCAGGTTCGCCGCCTTCCGGCTCTGCCGGGGTTTCGGGTCCTGCAGGTTCAGCAGCAGGCTCTGCGGCCGGCTCGCTTTCCGGTTCACCCTGCGGCTCTTCCGGCTCGGCAGATTTTGCCGCAGCCATCTCTTCACACTTCGCTTTCAGTTCCTCAATGGTAATTTCCTCCAAAGAGAACTCCAGCTAGAAGCGTCAATGCCGTAAGAAGCCAGAATTTCTTCTTTTTCTTTCAAGCAATCGTCTCCTTTCGCAAAATTATCTATCTGAGCCTCCTTGGAGGATTCAGATCTCTGTAAAGCTGTGTATTCCGCCAGCATATCCTTACCTGGCTCGCAATCGTCGCGGCGGTAAAATTCGCCGTAACTGTGCTGCCCGTCATTGCTGGTCGGATTTGCGGGTCAGTGGTGGAAAGCACGCAGCAACCATCAAAATCAAAATTCTGCACAACATAGTAGCCGTCTTTATCCACATAGCCTTCCATGTTGGTGATCTCCATGCTCTGCCCTTTCACCACATCCCGCTCAAAAATCCCACAGGAATCGTCAAAACTTGGTCCACAGCAACCCATCAACGCGCAAATATTCCCGTGTTTTTCCTGTGCCGTCATCCCGGCTTACCCAGCGCGGGTTGCAACTCTCCGGTATCACACCGTAAGCGCTGCCGGCATATACATATCGAATCCCGTCCTCGTCCACAATCAGCTCATGTTCGTGGCCCTTAAAATCAAGCTCATCATCGTCATTCTGCTCAATGTATCCAAGGATCGGGGTATTCGCAATACTCTTTGCTGCCCGGTCAACTACCTCTTTTTCAAACCGCGATCCGTTCAGGTTGCCGCCAGTATGCAGCACATCAATCGTCACGTTAATAAAACGCGCATCTTTGCCCATCACTTCTCCGGTTTTTTCAAAGGTAATTGGCAGGCGGTTCAACCGCTCACTCACATCCAATCACCCCGTAAACTAAAAAAGGCCGCTTGCATAGCGGTCTCTCAAAAGTAATTTCGTTTTTTCTGCTGTGCGGCAAACTCCTGCACAGCCTTCAAATCATCGTCGTCAAGTTCAAAAATATATACTGTATGGCCGCCACTGTCGCGCTCTTCCCGCACCAGCTTCTTTTTCTGGCGTAGCAAATATAGTACCACGTCACGACCGCGCACCTTAACTTCACGCTTCATCGCTCAATCAGCCTCCTGTCGCCAGGTCTTCCTCGCTGCTGTTCTCGCCTGCGTCTGTCAGCGCCTTACCCTCACTTGCATTGGTGGGGCGTCCGCCTTCATCTGTCGCGGCATCACTGTCAGCAGCGCTCTGCGTGTTGGAGCTTATCAGCGGTACCTCATTGGCCGCCAGGTTCAATACCGTGTTTTCCAGGTACTGCATGTTTTCCACATCGCTTGGGCTGTATCCGCTTGTCGCCATAATGGCACTGCGCACCGGCATTCCGTACTGGCCATCTTTTACAAGGCGGTCATGCACTTCCTGCCGGTTAAAATACGTCACATCTAAAATATTTACCTTAAACTTAACTGCCGTCGAAACACTCTTTAATTTACGGTTGATCCAGCGTTCAATCTGCCGCATCATCGCAAACACAATCATCTGGTCATTCACAGTAGAAAGGCTCAGCGTAGAGCTGCTGGGGTCTTCACCGCCACCAAACAAGATGTTGTTTACACCCGCCTGCTTCCACATCGAATTTTCGGCTTTTGCCACATCGTCACTGCCGCTCACAGCTCCACTTTTTTCAAAGTCCCAGCTGCTGATTTTCATCGGACTCATAATCGCGCCAATGTTCTCCGGCAGCACGTTGCACAGCATGTCGTAAAACTCTTTGCACAGGTCGTAGTCAATCAAAAATGTACCGTCATCCCCCACCGGGATCTCCAACGCCAACGCCTTGTAATTATTCACTTCGCTGGCATCCTTGCTGATCGCCCGGTAGTCTTCAATATCCGCCAGTGCGCTGAACAAGCTCACAAACGGCGGGATCGGCACATACGTCTGCTCGTTTACTTTCAAACAGATAGAATTCTCACTTGACAGCTCCTGCCACTTCAAGCCGGAATCCTTCTGGTACGCACTGTACATCGTGGTAAATTCCGGCGGAAAATTTGGTAATCGCTCATTGTGGGAATCAAAGTAAGAAAAATTGAACGCAAAGTTGTATACACCATCCTCAATGCTGCTGATCTTGCAATAGTCTGCATCCAGCTGCTGGAATGTGTAGCTGTCGTTCGTTTCCCATGCGTATCCGTAATACACATCATCACGGAACGCCACCACCAATGCCCGGCTGAACTCGTGCCGCAGGTTCATCTTTTCCAACTGTGCCGTCACCGCATAGTAACCTTTTTTGAATTTTTGCAGGTTCACATTCTTGGAATAATCAACGCCATACGGCACCACAATGTAACTGAATGTGCTCATGTTGGCAAAATACTGGATCAGCCGTCTGTAATAGTTCGAAATATTGAACAGGTATTGGCTCATCTGCCGCAGCTGCACTTCATAGTTGGCCGGGTTCGCCAAATAGGTAACAATCTGGCTCTTGGTGTACTTTTTATAAGTAGGGTTGTAGTCGCGGTTATTTTCAAGGTCGCGGATCTTCACGTTTGCCAGGTTCGCATACCGCACCTTACTCATAAATTCCGTCAATGGCACAAAGCTTTTCTTGCCGTCCGGGCTGATCATGGCGACCTTTTTCTGCTGTATTTCTTCCATATAGCCGCCTCCTTAATGCCGCAGTCTGGGCGCTCTAAAGTTTATTTCAATCTTCTTATTGCGCATAAAGTTTTTACTCATCATGCGTTCAACCTGCAGCGCAATGTAATAGTTGTAGCTCAGGCTGCTGTAACGGTCCTTGCGTGCGCCGGGCTTCTCATGCACACGGATCAAATTATTCGTTGCTTCATATTCCAGGTTTACCAGCTCATTTACAGCCAATCCGGTATTGATATACGGCATCTGCAGCGCCATCTTCTCCATGGGTGAAAGCTTGTCGTAACCTTTAATATTCGCCCGCAAAATCTCTTCGCAGTCATATTCGGATTCCAAAAACCGGATTCTCCCCTGTTGGATTCCGCTTCGCAACGCAATTGTCGCGTCATTATTAAACTGGCTGCTGCCCATGATCGCCCAAATCACCTTGGGTGCCGTCTTGTCGGGGCACCGCTCCTGGAAATCCGGGTTATTGCAGCAATTCAGCGGTGGGTATGTCTCGCCCGTCTCCGGGTCATAGCACTCGTGCATCAGCAGATCCATAATAGGAGCACCAAGACCCTTTGCGTCAATGCCAATGTAGTCACACTCAAAATACTTAAAGTAGCGGCGTAGCTTCAGCACCAAATCCTGCGTAATAATACCCTCGCAATTTTCGGTGTACACCATGTTGCTGGTACACTTGCCCGTACTGTCGGGCACCAAACTGTTCAAAAAGATGCTGGTGGCGTCATTGTCGCGGCGCTTAGAACTCATCAGGGCAATATCAACCGTCAAAATCCGCTTCTCACCAGTCTTCTTGGCCGGCAACTGGCAAGCCGCCTTATTGTTCAAAATCATGTTTGGTGCATAGAACGCTTTTATGATCCTGCGCTGCTTGTTAATATCGTCAAAGCTAAATAGCCCGCCGTCTGTCGTACCAATAAACAACGCCTCATTTTCCATGCGGAACCGTATGTCAGAAAACGTCGATTCTGTCATCTCGTCTTCTACCTGGCTCTTCAGCAGCAGGTTTTCCTTAATACTCATCTGGTACGGGAATCGGAAACAATAGTAATTTTTTGTGGTGTCAAACATGTTCACAAAGTAATCCTTGCACAAATCCCATGACCAGTGTTGTTCAAACCATGCAGAGCTTAGGTACATCTGCTGGTTGCGTTCCGCCAAATGGGCGTACTTGGGGTTGTCCATGTAGCCGGGGTGGCGGATGTAGTTCAAAAACTTCTTCAAAACCAGATCCAGCACTTCCTTGTCAACCATGCGGTACTCGTCAATGATCAGCAAACTCGCACGGCCGCCACGGGCAGTATCCGCGGCGGTCACAACCTCAATCACACTGTCATTGCGGAAGGTTATCTTCGCCACACTCTGGTTTATCGTTATATCTTTTATCTCACTGCGCAGTAATGGGCTTCGCGGCACCAACTCCTGCTCAATCTTTTTCAGTACCAAGCTGCCCTGGTTTCGCGTTTTGCTCGCAATCACAATCAAGCTGCCTGGGTACAAGATCGCTTTCCAACAGCAGAAAATTGCACATAGGAATGTTTTGCCTAGCAATAATGTTATCCTACCGGCTTTTTATCCGGCAGTTCTTATGGTTTCCCATAAGTTCAGCATACATTTTCACCCTCTAAGGGTGCCGGGCACTCGTGGGCGGGTTATATTCTGTCAGTAACAGGTTCACCGCCTATGCGTTACAATACCTCCTTCTATTAAGAAGGTAGGTTATCTCGGTATTAGCATTTTACAACCTCTACCGATTTTGTCCGGTTCACTCAAGCAGATTTCTCTGCCTGGGGGCCTAATCCAGAATTATAAATTTCATATTTACGACCAAAAATAATTCTGGTTAATTGACCACGCGCCGCTATAAAACAAAAATTTGTGCATAGCGCCATGCAATAAATCAAAATCTGTTGGAACATCTTCAGGTTTACGTTCAAATAATCCTTGCAAAATCTCTGCGGGTTCGCCCGGTAAAAGCTGGCCCACAGCGCCACGGCGTTCATGATCCGGCTTGTCTTATCTTCCGTAACCTCTCTTGCAGTTTTCTTCACCATTCAAGCACCACCTCACTCTCCGGGGGTGCCAAAAATGGCGTTGCGGATACTCTCGTTCTCTTCCTCTTCTCCGCCGGTGTATTCAGGTCGGTGCGCCGTATAAGGTGCCATACCTTCCTCGTATTCTTTCTGCCACGGGTTCTTGATCTTGAACAGTTCCATCATTGGCCCTGTCACCCAAGTGCGGAAATATTTACCAATCCCATCCACGTCTTTCCATTCAGGCGCAGCTTCCGGGATCGGCTTTTTGTCTTCCCACTTTTTAATCAAGGTGCCAAAGGTATTTGCCTCTGCCAGCGCATTATCGTTCGTCTGGTTCGGCTTAATATTGGCGCTACCCAGCAGGTTCTGCAAAGTATCACTGGCCTCTTTTACCTTCTTGGTGTCACCCGTCTGGTATGCCTTGGTCAGCATAATCTGCGCCATACTGATCGCTTTGAACAATTCTTCCTGCGCCTTGGTAGAGCACTCATACCGGGTAATCCAGTCCTTGTACTCATTGTCCAGCCGCACATACTCGGCCTCGTTGAACCCTGGCCCCCAAAACCCAACCATGCGCTGGCTTACCTTGCCGCCGTTTGGTCGTGTCTCGCTAATATCACTTACATCATTGATCACCCGCCCGTTGATTTCTTCCAGGTAGGTATCAAAGGTCTTGCCATGGTTCTGGGTCATGTTGCAATGTCTGATCCAAGCTGTCATCCGGCTTGTGTTCGGGGCGTGCTTTGCCGTGCTTTTCAGCAGGCCCTCGCTGTAATAAATGTCAAACAGCATGCACACCCGCTTCATAGCCTCGTCCTCATTACCCAGTGCCTGGGTATAATGGTCAACCAGCTTGTCCATGCAGCTCTTGCATACCGGGAAGTAATGGTTGTTTCCTCGCCACAGCTCGCTTTGCGCAGGGGAAAAATTATCCTTCTGGTGCATAAACCGCTTGCCGCAGCAGGCGCAAACAAAATACGCAGGCCCATCGTCCTCTGCCATCATGCGACGGATCTTGGCCTGCGCTTCTGCGTTTTCTCGTAAAATTGTAGCTTTATTTTTAGAGCCTTTCGGTCTTCCGGCCATGTTCAGTCACCCTCCTTATCGGCGCGGTTCCCGTTCTCATCATAATCACGGAAGTTGTTCCGGCACTCATTCCAAAACTCCACCACATCCATCAATTTCTGGCTGCGCTTAAACACACAGTAGCTTGTCTGGGTAATGGGGTTCATCTGCCGGCTCTCATAGCTCAAACCAAACGCCTTCAAAAAATTCGTAAGCCGCGCCGAATAACTGCAAAAGTATTCGGGCTGCTTCTTCTCATATTCACCCACTCTAAAAACCATCCCTCTCATCAAAAAAATCCCACGCTCTAATCCAGCGTAATATCGTAACAGCAGTCCACGCCGTAAGCATTCACCACCAGCACGTTCTGCTCCGGTTTATTTCGCAATCTCTTATCCATGCAGTAGCTGTCCGCGCCATCCACACAGCCGCTTTCGTATACTTTCGTATCGTATACAGTCGTCAGGGCATTGGTGTGGCGGTGTCCCATCAGCACAATGTCAGGCTTATCACCTGTCATCATAGTCAAGGTCTGTACCACGCTACCCGGTGTATCTTTGTCACCATGCACTGCATACACCAGTCGGCCGCGTACCATAAAGTCCGCAATTGTCTCGTCAATCGTATTCTGGTAGGTTTCTACATTGCCCAGTGCTGCACAGCGTGCGTCCACAATATAAGTCACAAGCTTGTCCAGATATTCACCGTGCTGGTTATCTTCCTTGGCGGGGAACACCCGGCTATGGTTGCCCGGCACACTATAAATGTATACATGTTCGAACATGCGGCTCAGTTCAGCCACAAACCAACTCACGGCTTCCCCGGCGCTGATTACCTGGTCCACTACATTCTCGTTGTTTTCCAGCCGGTTGTTCAGGTGGATCTCACCGTTTACCATATCGCCGCCCAGCACCAAAAAACAATTCTGGCCATTGTGGCGCTTCTGGATCACATATACCCTTTCCGCATAACGCTTCAACCGGGCACGCAACACCTGTTGGTCAAAGCTGTTGTAAAGGTTCTCAATCTTAACCCCCGCATGCAGGTCGGTCAGGTGAACAATCAGGTCGGTCGTCAGTGCTTCTGTACTAACCACCCCAATGTGTTCAAAAGTCTCCGGCTTATAAGCGCTGAACCGCCGTTCAATCAGCTCTCGCATGCTCTCTCCACGGGCTTGTACCCGCATCAGGCGGCTCACTTCATTGCGCTCGTCCCGCAGCTTAACCTTTTCTTTCTCCAGCTCGCGGCGCTGCTCTTTAATCTCTCCCAAAATCTGCTGTGCGTCATTCAGGTTGGTTTCACTGGCGTGCGCCAGCATGCTGAACGCCTTCCAGTTCTTGCGGTATACGCACTCATCCTTGTCCTGGCCCAGCTCTTTATTGATCACATCCGCCACATCGTCCCAGGTGCCAATCTGGTCCTTGGCAGCACAAATGCGGTAGATGTATTCATTGTCAGTTTCCTTGGCAAGCTTGTGCAGTTCAAGCATTCACGTCACCCCGTGTATTCACAATTCCGGTGTGGCGCTTGTCACGCTCCATTTCAGCCAAAGCTTCCTGCGCAAAATAGTTGTTGGGCAAAGCCTGCAGCACATACGGCAGCTCGTCCACCATCGTCTTGTTCACGGTCGTAACCATATGCACACCGGGGAACTTCTTGCGCAACATTTTTGCTTCTTCCTTAGAAATAACAATCATCTTCAAAAATCTCCTTATAAAAAAATAATCTGAGAATAAAAAGACCCCCGGCCATAATGGTCAGGGGCACTCTACTCTATAATCATATATAGGGGGTTTTCAGCTTCAAGCGTTACAAGGTGTTATTTTTGTTTCTGTAGCGGGTTACGCGGACCAACGTCTTGGCGTTTTTCTCCAATTCCGCGCAGGTCTTGCAGTAGTGTGCCTTGGCATTCCACGCAATCTCTTCCCCACACTTTTCGCAGTACCGGTTGTCAAACAGCCCAATCTCTGCGCACAATTTATCCATATCCAACCGGTTGTTCTCTGTCGTCACATCCCAGCAGTAAACACCTTCGCTTTTGTGATCATAAAACGGGTACTCATACAAACAGCCAATCCTTCCCGGACCCGGCTTGCAAGTAATTCGGTTCAATATACCGCACTTGTCACTCAGCACATCCAGCTCCACCGGCGCTTCATAACCGTCCCACCAGTTCGCGCCATCAATGTGTATCGCTGTCACATCTCGCCCAAAGCAAGAGCAAAACTGTTTGATCCTGTATCGGTTCATCAGATCCAGCGTGTCACTACCATTCAGCCGGCACATAACAATCACGCCAAGCAAAACCTTCACCTGTCGCTGCGTAAGCCCATAAGTACGGATCGCCAGCCGGATGTAAGTCAGGTCGCTCTCATAAAGGCAAATCTTATCAACCTGCCGCAGTCCACACTTCTTCAGCTGTTTTTTCTTGTACTGCTGGATTAGGTCCAACCGGTCATACTGCCTTATGTACTTGGGATCTGTATGGGCCAGCTGCATATCTGCACAAAAATCTGGCTCATACCCACTCTGCGCCAACAACCGCCGTAACAGCCGCGGGCTTTCATTGTAATCGTCAAAGTTATCCAGCAACATCTTTTCATTGCAATAATAGCTGTAATACATTACCCCTCTCCTCCTTCAATCGGTTCAATGTTCAGTTCGTTGCCAACCGGCACCAGGGCATAACGCTTACCCAGGTACTCGTATTCACCGTCATCGCACAGCTGCGGCAAGCAAATGTTCACCTGCTGGATGTTCTCCACAATGCCGGTGCCGGCCACCACCCACATAAACTTCTTGCTGCGGCGGGGGTATTTCTGGTAGCAAAGCATCACAGCAATGTTGGCCAGTTCTTTGGGGTCAAGGCAAATCTCTGCACACCGGCACGGAACTTGTTATAGTACAGCTGCCAGTCAACCTCAAAGTTGGCGGCAAACTCCTTTGTAACGCCCTCAGCCTCCAGCTCATCTTTGAACCGGTCAAAGTAACGGCAGTGGTGTTCAGTCTCTGCCAGCTCGGCTACCGTTTTATTAAACTCAAAGTAGATTTTTTCAATCGCATCAAAATGCTCCTGGCTAAATCCCACCTCCGCGTCAATCATAATTGTGTAATCAAACCCGTCACTCCTTTTGTGGCGCAGCCGTCCGCCCACTTTTCAATAACCCAACACATCTTATTCATGTTGCTGTGGGCGCAGCTCAGGCGCTTCATCCGCTTGTAGTACGGGCTTGCATATTTCATAAAATACGGCAAAGGTCTGCCATACTTGGCAATCTGCCGTGGCACCGGGTACAACACACCGGTTTTTGCAAAATCGCATTCTTGCTTGTGGACTATATCATCATCTCACACTCTTGGCGTGTATGAGAGGCTGGCACTTCCACGCCGGATTTTCACCGGATCGCGTACATCCCTTGCGGGCTAGTCTCTTGACCTTCCTTATTATATGTATAAGGCTTGGCACAGGATTGTATCAGATTATATTTGCTATAAGTTTTTAATGTCTACCAAAACCTGTAATGTGGCTCCAGGTATGGCCTTTTCTAATGTGCTGAATATTCTCATGGGTAACATTGTATCTAGCTGCAATTTCTCTGTTAGAAAAACCAGAGTTTATCAAATTTGCGATCTCAACCACATCAAGCTCGTTTAGTTTTGCCGTCATATTATCAGAACCTCTATGTGCTGATTCTCGCATGTGCAGCCTTGTCTGTTCAGGCAGTTTTCTTCCAGACATATGCTCACGATTCTTTTCTCCAATTTTTCTCTTAGACTCTTTAGATAGAAAACGTCCCAGATTTTTCTCTTGGCCGCCATCTTGAATGTTGTAACAACAACCTAAAGATCTATAAAAAGCAATCCACTGCTGCTCAATAATATTGATGTCATCATTGGCTTCTAACACAGCTAGAACCTTAAAATTGAAAGCCTCCTCCCCGTAAGTATTGTAATCATTCTGTAAGTAGCAGTTGTCATGTTCATTATGCGCTAACTTCCAACAATGATGCCAATAGCGTTTTACAAAGCGCATTGTTGTCTGCCCTACATAAACTTTTCCGTTGGCGATATTCGTAATTGCATAAATGCCACTGCTGTCTCTGTATTTATCTTTATCAATAAAAAACATACAACCTCCATATTTTATAATCTGATAGTTTCCCTGTTAGCACACAGACAAAACGCCATTTCCTGCGTTTCCACATTTGTCCTGTGTACACCCTGCTCTTGCAGGTTCACCAGCTGTTTCCACTGCGCGTCACCGCACAGGGCCACCGATTCTTGATGGCTTTCGTTTTTCAATTACCCCGTATGTCACCATACAGGCCAGACTATCTCTTCCATGTTTCCATGGCCGCGCGCTTGGTGTCCGGGCTATCATCTCCCGCCTACAGGCTACACTCATCACCCTTAGTCGTTACACCTTTCAATAATTACCAGTAGCTGGTAATCAAAGCTTGGCACGGTATTGTCTTTACGCGGTATTGTAAAGAGTTTCACCGTTAGCCGCCCATTAGGCGACACTGCTGATAAGGCATTCACGCGGTTTTACAACGGCGAAGCACCGTTGGTTATGGAGAGCAGATCAACATACCGGGCGTATGTCTCTTTCTGCTTCTCAGTTTTTGGTGTTTTGTTGTGGTAGCAGCTCGCGTAATTGGAAATCTCACCAATCAAACTCTTCAAGCTGCGCATAATGCACGCCGTGCGGTTCTGGATCGTGTCCTTCTCCGCCAGCGCAGTTACTTTATCTTCAATATCAATTACAATTTTTGCGTTCCTGTCCACACCCTTCATCATCAAAGGGCTATTTAATACTAGGACAGATCCCCGTCATACACACCTACGTCATTTTTTGCAGGCGTAGACTATATCTTCTACCGGTCTCCCGGCAGCGGTGCGCTCCAAACTGCGTGTCAATAGCAGCCTTACCCTGGTACACTCATCCCAGATAGTCGTTGCAGCCGTTTCCAGCCACAGGATTCTCCTGCCGTCTCTCAGGCAGGCATTCCCTGTTAGCAGCCATATGGGCCACACCCCTGACGAGGGGTTCACACCGTTCCAAATGCTGTGTTACCACAGCCCCGGACCATCATTCGATCCGCGCCATTTAATCTCTGCGGGGTAATGCTCTTGCAATTAACAATCAACGTGTTCACCAACTGGCCGCAATATTTTTCCAGCAGCGGGTTGGTCACGCCCTTCAGGATCACATGCTCGCTCTTGCAAATGTGCGGGTTGCGTTCAATCAGCCGTTCGCCAAGCGTTGTCCCTGTTCTGTCAAAACTGTAAAACTCGTCCGCCTCCAGCGCCCCCTTCAAGGGTAGGGCGGCAATGTGTTCCATCAGCATAATCAGGTCAGGCACTAAGAACTTAAAGCTTCCGCGTAGCCACAACTTGCCGCACTTCATGTCATCCTTATATTTTCCAAGCAGGTTGGTTATGTATTTTCGCACTCCCTCCTCTTTCAGCATCTCCGGGTTCTTCAAAATCGCCGCGCAATAATTATTCAGCGGTTTGTGCCGGTCAGCCAGCATGCCCAAAAAGCAGTAGGTGTATACCGGGTCACCGTTCTCAATCTTTTCAACCCAATCAATGCTGTAATCTGCCAGATGCTCAAACTCGTCTACCGGCAAATCCAGGTCCTGCAAAATCTGGTAGTTGCCGCGGGTGTATAGCGGTTCTGTGTCAATATCAAACTGCCACTTTGCAATGCCAATGCAGTGCTTGTTCTTCTTGAACTGGTACCAGTATTCCTCCCAGTCCGCAATCGTGCCGGTCTTCTTAAAATACTTGTACCCCTTGTACATGCTCTCACACGCAATAATCTTGGGTTCAGCCCCTGGGCTGACATCGTGTTCCACGCCCCAAATGTCTTTGATGAATCGTACCCCGCGTTCTGCAAAAAAACGTCTCATAATCCATCTGGTTCAGCACACCCTTAAAGTACGGCATACGCCACACCACACTGGTCACGGGCGTCTCACTGCCCAACCGCCGCTGTATCTCCTGCATAATCTTGGGGTGTGCAATCCCGCAGCCGTCAAAGGCGTTTATCTCAATGTCGCGGGTAGTTTCTGCAATGTCTTTCTGTACCCACTCGCGGTCAGCCCCGGTTTTGCGGTCTTTGAACTGGATCTTGCGGTCATATACATATTTAATGTTCTGGTTTGGTATCGTCACAAAACAATCCGGCACCACCACAATGGTCGGGTACCAGTTCTCAATGCAGTGGCAGCTGGAAAAGCACAAACCACGGTAACTCATCATTTTGGCGAGCACAGTCTTGTCTAGCTGTATTCCCATCGTGATTCTCACGTCAAGGTCGTGGGCCAACCGCCTGTCCACAAAGCTCAAGATACCCTGCCGCACCATACTGGCGCTGCGTTCACTCAGCACAAACTCTTGCTTTCCAATCTTAAACCCGTGCTGGATCAACCGCTTCATCGCCGCCTTCTTGTTCTGGCCACCCACGCAATCCACAAACACAACAAACCGATTATACTCGTTGCTTTCATATGTAAGCAGCCGGATCTGCCGGAACAGCATGTTATCACCCTGCTTTACATAAAAGCGCTCTTCCTCCTCCTGGCTGATCTGAATGTTATAGTCATGGTTGATAATGTAGGTCAGGTTCAACTTTCGCACAATATATAGTGGTGGTGCGAACATTACTCGTCCTCCTTGTTATCCGGGTCATTCTCTTTGTCCTCGGCTTTTTCCAGGTTGTAAATCTTTTCAATGCTAACCCGCCCGCTATCAAACGCCTCACGGGAAAGTGCCGCCCACAGCAGCGCGTACAAAACCGGCAGCGCCACAAAAATTCCAACCGTGGCCATAGTGCCCAACATCTGCAACGCCAGCCGGATCACCACGATGCAGCTTCCAACCAGCACCATGGCCTTAAATCCCTGCCACAGGTCATGCAGAAAATTTGTCAGTATCAACAAAGTTTCAGCTTCTTTCTTGTTCAAAGTTTTATACCTCCAAAAAATATTTTTTTTTCGTAGAAAAGGTAAAGTGGGCAATATACGTTCGTTTTTCTTAGAATATTTCATCCTCACACAATCCCCAGTCACTGTAATTGTCAGGCGGCATCCCCCACCCATCGCAAAACTGGGTGTTGCACAGCTCTTCCATCGGCGGCTCTGGCGGGGTTTCCTGTTCCGGTTCCGGCATCACCTCCTCTGCTGGTTCCGGCTTATCCTCCGCTCCACATGTCTGGCCTGCCGGGTACCAGTTGGAGCCTGCTCGGTTGGGTTTGCGCCGGTACCGGTTCTTTGTTTCGCGCACAACCTTCTCTACCATGTTGTCGCCACACATTAGCGGGAGCGCCAAAATCATCTCCGGCCGGTCAGATTCCAGGTTTCCCTTTTCAATCGCTCCGTAGTACGGGATAACCAGCCCACACTGGTACATAACCCGGATGGCGTTTGATACGGTCTTGTCGGCCAAGTGCAGTTCTTTGGAAATCGCTTTAATATATCCTACCCACGTTGCCACAAACCCCATCTTTTCCTTACCGTATGTACGCTGCCACAGGCGGTACCGCAACCGCAGGTAACAGTAGATCCGGTACAAATTGTTCGTGCCACGCCCGGTAGAATAGGCAGTAGCCACTCTGTTTAGCAGCAAGAAATATTCGTTTGAGGTCAGTGAAGCATAACCAAACTTTCCGTCCTTGTCTTCTTTGCCAAACACCTCGTTCAGATCTTTGAACCGATACTTAAACGGTTTGGTCGGTTTTGCCCGGTTGTACCCCTCTGTCATAATCACGCCACATGCTTCTAAAAACTCAACTGCATCTGCCGCACGGTTGTAGTATCTGCGGTGCTGGCAATCTTTCCCAAACGTTCCAGCCAGCTCGACCAGCTCTGACAGGCTCGTATAACTGTAAAATCGTAAATCGTAAAACGGCGAATACTTTGCGTACATCAGCATGTAAACCGGCAGTAACTCCGACACGTCCTTGCGCAAAATCAACTCTTCCGGCACCTGCATAACCTGCTTTGCTAAGTAGGAACCATTCGTATACATTAAAAAACACTCCTTTGCCGCATTAAAAAACGGCTCGAAAATAATCATTCAATTCTTAAAAAACGGCTCGAAAAACGCATTTTGGAAAACGATGTTCAGAAACGATGCAAAATCCGCAGTCCAATCCGTTTTTGAACAACGAAAAACCTGGGGTAAAACCAACATTCACTTACGCTTAATAAGAAAAACCTTAATAAAGAAATATAGGTGGTGCTTTTGCTCGGCGTTTGGCCTCCGGGAATTCGTATCCGCCGACCGTTTCGCTTGTTCTGCGTGCATCCCAAGCTCAACCGTACCTCATGACTGTGTGGGCGCATGGGTTTGGTGGAATCGCGTCCTTGGTTCTTTTCGTTCCTGGTTTTATACAATCGCCCAGGCCGTAACGTGTCGGTTCAAAAATAGTCCCAGGTCATAGCGCTGTCCGTTTAAGTCAAGCCATTGGTATGTTCCTCTGGTTTTCAGGCCGTTACAGGTCACGACTCGTTTATTTAGTCCTGGCTGATCCGGTGCTGATAAAATCACGCTCTTTCCTTCTGTCCTAAACAGCTCTTCCGGGCATAATGGTCGTAGCTCAAAAGGTAATGGCGTAACGGCACTAATTGCTTGGTTATGATCGTCCAGTCGCGCCATGCCTGTATCTCAACCAGGTCTTCTTCGTCCCACACTGCAGGCTCGTCTCCCAGCGCTTTTAACGCATCTTCTCGGTTTATGTATTGCATGTCGTATCTCC
>ENA-OQCF01000102-OQCF01000102.1-human-gut-metagenome-genome-assembly--contig:-NODE-102-length-29604-cov-2.157547_pt1 | contig 29604 bp, 35 predicted proteins | sample MGYA00242756_ERZ504573 | MGnify/ENA primary metagenome ERZ504573 (study PRJEB26092, sample SAMD00036240) | human gut metagenome | host: Homo sapiens | study: EMG produced TPA metagenomics assembly of... | reverse complement strand
CCAATACCTTAATACGTTTCGCACGCTCACCAGGCTCAAGTAGGCAAATAACCATGAAAAGCAAAACTCTGTCCATTAAAACCCGATCCCATAACAGACATAATAATAGAGGAAGGTCCTACCAAAGGCACCACTTTAAGATTCTTACGCTGAGCAATAGCAACCACGTCCGCTCCAGGATCAGCAACAGCCGGACAACCGGCTTCAGAAATAACTCCCATGGACTGTCCGGCCAACAAAGGTTTCAGATAACCGGAAATATCTTCAGGAGAAGTATGTTTGTTCAATGGATAAAAAGTCAATGCATCTATGTCAATCCCGCGATCTACCTTTTTCAAAAAGCGACGTGCCGAGCTACATCTTCTACAATAAAATGTTTGATGCCGAGAATGACCTCTTTATTATACACAGGCAACACATTTTCCACAGGAGTTTCGCCTAATGTGACAGGCAATAGATACAAAGCAACTTCCATCATACTACTAATCAATCAAAATATCAAGGTTTGAAATCTGTTTCAGCCAACATCTGATGATAATCCGTCTTAGCCAACAAATCCTTTATTGTCATATCAGGATGCTTTTTCATATATTCATCAATCAGCAAAATCCCCATCCATACTCCAATACTTGCAGGAGTTTTCTCACCCATAATAGAAATAAAGGGATCCTTGCGTATATAAGTACGTACAACAAGGGGATCGGTAGCATATAAATGACCATTTTCAACCATTGTCTTCCACAGACTTGTTTTATTCTTCCTGCACCACTCAGCCTCATCCTCACTATATCCCATCTCTTTCTCAAAAGATTCATACCCTAAAATATGAGCCACTATCCAATTTATCTTTCCACGATGCATAATCATATCTAATAAAGTACGACCAGGCTGCATGGCAAAGGATACTGACTCAGCAAATAAAAGGTAAAACAATCCGGAACAATACGATCAGGCTCCATACTGCGAACATTGATAGTCATAATAGAAGCGTTTATATAAAGGATAATCTGCTCCCATATACTTATCAATACTAAAACCCAAAATACTATCCCCAACTACAACAGACTGATTCAGAGCAGCTATTTGAGCATAAAAAATGAGGAACGAACAATGTAGGAACCTCTTTTTTCAAACGTTTGAAACCTTTGGTCAGTTTTTCCTCAACCCAACCAAGATCCTTAAATTTCTCTTCGGCATCGTGCATCAAAGTCAATAAAGTAGAATCCGAATAATATTCCAACATCCGGTCGTTAATCTTCATGTCATCCACCTCACCTATCGCCAATACATCTTCTATCAACAGCTTGGTAACCTGAGGATAGTCCGTATTCATTTTTTGCAGTGCCGAGAAACTATTCATCGTGACATACTCATACTGCAAACGATCATAACGGGCAACTCTTACATCCACATCAGCAGTATTGCCACTCTTCCCATCCCACTGACAGGAGGAAAGAGCAACAAGACATACTACTAATATGAATATAATTTTGCGCATCATCTATTTCTTATCCGTAAATGATGTTTCCGTTTTCGTCTTTATATTCATCCAGACCTTTTTCATAAGTTGCCATAGCACGCAAACTCATACCTACACTGGAGAAACCTCCATCATGATATAAATTCTGCATAGTCACTTTACGAGTCAGGTCAGAGAACATTACAATGCAGTAATCTGCACATTCGTCTGCCGAAGCATTGCCTAATGGTGACATACGGTTAGCAAAGTCAAACAGCTTATCCATACCTTTCACACCTGAACCGGCAGTAGTCATGGTCGGTGACTGAGATATGGTATTCACACGCACATGATGTTCACGACCATAAATGTAACCAAAACTGCGTGCGATAGATTCAAGCAATGCTTTTGCATCCGCCATATCATTATATCCATAGAATGTACGTTGTGCAGCAACATAACTCAAAGCCAGAATTGAACCATACTCCGCAATAGCATCCAGCTTTTTAGCAGCTTGAATCATTTTGTGGAACGAAACGGCAGATATATCCAGAGTCTTGCTCAACATATCATAATCGAGGTCATCATAAGTACGTTTCTTACGAACGTTAGGAGACATACCGATAGAATGCAGAACGAAATCTATTTTTCCACCCAATATTTCCATCGAACGTTTGAAAACATTCTCCAAATCTTCTACGCTGGTTGCATCTGCCGGAATTACCTCACAATTCAGTTTCTCAGCTAAAGCAGAAACTTCTCCCATGCGGACAGCTACCGGAGTATTGGACAATGTAATGGACGCACCTTCTTCTACAGCCTTTTCAGCAACTTTCCATGCGATAGACTGTTCGTTCAATGCACCAAAAATAATACCTCTTTTTCCTTTCAACAAATTGTAACTCATACCTTCTTTATTGTTAAATTAGTTTGCAAAGATACAAACAAATAAATTAATCATAGCTTTTTTTGCACACAAATGAAGAAAATAATGCAATTATAAAACTAATTTTTACCATTTAAGGTTTCAGCTAAATGAGAATTTAACAAAAAATCCACTTATTCTATCAAATAGTGCACATAAAGGACAATTCTTTCAGCTATATTTGCCATCGAATTAAGAGGTTTTTTCATAATATTTATTTAAGGTTAGAATTAGGTTAACATGAAACATTATTGCTGCTCCCGTAAATAGCCCGTGAGGGTCTTTTACGGGAGAGTGATAAGACTTCTTAAAGCAACAATCAACTAGATAATTATTAATCTTAAACATATATAATACCAATGACTACTTTAATAAAGAAGATTCTATTACTTCCTGCCACATGTTTAATTCCTTTTTTGACCGGATGTAATAATTGTCCGTCTACGACTATTGTAGAAGATATTATAGATCCCGCCATCTATACAAGCCTCCCTTTCAAGATGGATAAAGTTGAACAACCTACTTTCCCAGACTATTCGGTAAACATCATAGATTTCGGTGCCAAGCCAGACGGTATTACTTTAAACACAAAGGCTATTAATGATGCAATCCAACAGGTTAATGCCAAAGGCGGTGGTAAAGTCATTATCCCTGAAGGCTTGTGGCTGACCGGTCCCATCGAACTATTGAGCAATGTGAATCTATATACAGAAAAGAATGCGTTAGTATTATTCAGTGCAGACCATTCACTATATCCCATTATAAACACTTCTTTTGAAGGTTTGGAAACCCGTCGTTGCCAGTCTCCTATTTCAGCACGTAATGCTGAAAATATAGCGATTACAGGCCACGGAGTATTTGATGGTAATGGAGACACATGGCGTCCGACCAAGAAAGATAAACTGACTGAAGGCCAATGGAAAAAATTGGTCGCCTCCGGTGGTGTGGTAGATGCCGACGGAAGAATCTGGTATCCCAGTGAAGGTGCATTGAAAGGTGCTATCCTGTCAAAAGACAACTTCAACGTACCTCGTGGAGAACTTACCGATTCTGACTGGGACTACATGCGCGACTGGTTACGTCCTGTATTGCTAAGTTTCATCAAATGTAATAAGGTATTGCTGGAAGGAGCGACATTCAAAAATTCACCCAGTTGGTGCTTACATCCGCTATCATGTGAAAATATTACAATTAATAAAGTTACAGTTTCTAATCCTTGGTACTCACAAAACGGAGATGCTCTTGATTTGGAATCATGTAATAAAGCATTGATTATCAACAACTCATTTGATGCAGGAGATGATGGTATCTGTATAAAGTCAGGAAAGGACGAACAAGGGCGCAAACGCGGTGAACCTTGTCAAAATGTTATCGTTATGAACAACACCGTATTACATGGACATGGAGGTTTTGTTGTAGGTAGTGAGATGTCAGGAGGTGTAAACAACATATATGTAGACAATTGTACTTTCATGGGTACAGATGTTGGATTACGCTTTAAAAGTAATCGTGGGCGTGGCGGATTGGTAGAGAATATCTACATCAGCAATATCAACATGATTAATATTCCGAACGAAGCATTAATATTCAACTTATACTATGGTGGAAAAGGTCGTGGTGAAGATCCTAATCAGGATGAAAAGAAAGCAGAAACTACCATCCCTCCTGTAACAGAAGAAACTCCGATATTCCGTAATATCTTTATCAAAGATGTAACCTGTAACGGAGCAGGCAGGGCTGTGTTCTTCAATGGCTTGCCTGAGATGAGAATCAAGAATATCAATATGGAGAATATCATCGTATCTAATGCTAAAGAAGGTGTAGTATTAAGCGAAGCCGACGAAGTTAATATGAAAAATATCAAAATAGAGTTATTAAAAAGTGGAAAGAACTTGAAGATGCAAAATGTTTCCAATGTAACGATAGACGGAAAGAATCATGCTGAAATCGGGCACAAGGAGAAGAACTCAACTTCTAATTCTTACACCCATTAGTGCATTTCTCCACTTAATTTATAAAAATAGTAAAGCACGGATTGCACGGATAAACACGGTTTTCATACTAACACTGTGTAATCCGTATGATCCGTGCTTAAAATAATAAACTATACATCATTATGAAAAAGCGCTCAATTATTATCCTCACATTATTAGCAGGATGCTTTACCAACTCTTTTTGCACAAAAAAGGCGAAAAAGACACTGACCGTAGAAAGTCAGCAATGAATGGACTCAAAATAAGACCGACGAACCGATAGTGATAGATTTAAATAACCTGAAAGCAGGTTTCAACATCAAATCCGCCACTGTATGGGAAGGTAATAAAGAAATTCCGTCCCAACTGGACGATCTGAACGGTGACGCACGTGCTGACGAACTGGCTTTCCTCATCGATATGCCAGCCAAAAGCAACAAAAGTTTCCGTATAATTCTCTCTTCAGAAAAAAAGTGAAAAAAACTATCCGGCACGTACTTATGCCCAAATGAAAGCTTACGGACATAACAACAAATTCGCCAATATTACGGGATTTTCAGCGGCAGGAACCGAGAATGTATATAGTTTTGTTTACCATCACGGACCGGCTATAGAGAGTGAATTAGTTGCCTATCGTATCTATTTCAACGAAAAACAGACGGTAGATCCATATAGCAAAGTAAATAAAAGACTGGAAATAAAAGAGACTTGTTTCTACCCTACCAAAGCGCAACGTGCCAACGGCTACGGAGATGATGCGCTACGTGTTTACAATAGTGGTGGTGTAGGTGCATTAAAAGGTTGGAATGGTACTGAAGCGACCCACATAAAACCAGTAGTAAACCGCACGGAACGTGTACTAGCCTCCGGTCCTGTACGTGCCATCGTCGAAGCAGAAGTCATCGGTTGGGAATATCAAGGGAACGATTTGAACATGATCAATCGATATACCATCTATGGCGGTCATCGGGACATGAAGGTAGATGTCCTGTTTGACCGTCCGCTTAAACAGGAAGTCTTTGCAGCAGGTGTACAGATTCTGAAAGAAGGAGGTCACATGAGCGACCATAAAGGACTGACTGGAAGCTGGGGAACCGACTGGCCCGTCACAGACACCATAGGCTATGTGAAGGAAACAACAGGTATGGGAACTTTCATTCCTAAATATATCGGTAAAGAAGTACAAGACGGTTCAAACTACTTATATACCTTACAAGCACCGGGGCAACAGCATTTCCACTATTACGTTACTTTCACCTCAAAAAAAGAAAGTTTCGGATTTAAAGATATGAAAGACTGGTTCAATTATCTTCCCCAATGGAGAAAAGAATTGGAACATCCTTGCAAAATTACGATTAAATAAAAAATCTAAAACCATGAAACGACTAATCACTCTCTGTCTGCTAGGAGGCTGTTTTTTATCTGCTCCCGCACAGAATTATGTATCCCAAGCCTGGGTGGCCGACCAAGGCAATGGGACCTACAAAAATCCAGTCCTGTATGCGGATTACTCCGATCCGGACGTTTGCCGTGTAGGAGACGATTATTATTTGACCTCATCCAGTTTCAACTGTCTGCCCGGTTTACAAATATTACACTCCAAAGACCTTGTCAACTGGACTATCATAGGTGCGGCTGTACCCTACGCACTGCCCCCTGTTACCGATGTCCGTCCTGAACATGGCAACCGTGTATGGGCACCCAGTATCCGCCACCATAACGGTGAATTCTATATATTCTGGGGTGACCCGGACCAAGGAGCATTCATGGTGAAAGCCAAAGATCCGAAAGGTCCCTGGAGCGAGCCAGTTTTGGTGAAAGCCGGAAAGGGCATCATCGACACGACTCCATTATGGGATGATGACGGTCGTGTATATCTGGTTCACGCTTATGCAGGAAGCCGGGCCGGACTGAAAAGTGTAATTACAATTTGTGAGCTAAGTGCTGATGCAAGTAAAGCTATCACACAATCCCGTATCATTTTCGATGGTCATGAAGCACATCAGACTTGTGAAGGGCCCAAATTCTATAAACGTAATGGATACTATTACATCTTCCATCCGGCAGGCGGCGTTCCTACAGGATGGCAAGTCGTACTTCGCTCAAAAAACGTATACGGTCCATACGAATGGAAAACAGTATTAGCGCAAGGCAACTCTCCCGTCAACGGGCCTCATCAAGGCGGTTGGGTAGACACCCCTACGGGAGAGGACTGGTTCATGCACTTCCAAGACGTAGGAGCTTACGGACGCTTAGTCCACCTGCAACCTATGAAATGGGTTGATGACTGGCCCGTTATAGGTGTTGATAAAGACGGCGATGGTTGTGGCGAACCTGTTCTGACTTATAAAAAGCCTAATGTAGGTAAGAACTATCCTATTTGTACCCCGCAAGAAAGTGACGAGTTTGATGGTTATACATTGTCTCCTCAATGGCAATGGCAGGCTAACATCAATGAAAAATGGGCGTATTTCAACGGAGGAGAAGGATTTGTACGTCTATACTCCTACCCAGTTCCCGAAGATTATAAAAGTTTATGGGATGTTTCTAATCTGATGCTACAAAAAACCCCGGCTCCCAATTTTACTGCCACCACCAAACTTACTTTCAAGCCGACAGAAAAATATAAAGGTGAACGTACGGGACTGGTTGTAATGGGAATGGATTATGCCGGATTAGTTGTTGAAAACACAGACAACGGACTTGTCCTGTCACAAGTGGAATGCCTGAAAGCCGATCGGGGGGCTACTGAAAAAGTAAATGCTTCCGTTCCCTTAAAAGACGGCACAATCTATCTTCGCGCTAAATTTTCTGCAAAAGGAGACAAGATTAAAGCCAGTGAAGGCGGTCACGACTTATTAGTGAAATGTAACCTCAGTTACAGTACGGACGCAAGAAATTCCAGCCATTAGGAGAAACTTTCCAAGTAAAAGAAGGTAAATGGATAGGAGCCAAGGTAGGTATCTTCTGTACGCGCCCCGCTATTGTAACCAATGACGGAGGATGGACGGACGCTGACTGGTTCAGAATTGAAAAATAAAGAAAATATTCATAATACATTGTACTTTTTGCATTTTTAATCCATGAAAGTCGTATATCGTGTCGGTTAAATTCCTAATTTTGTGCCGCAAAAGGCATCCATGAACAATAATGCAAGAAAATACAATAGATATAATGAAGTAGACGAAAGGATACTAGCTCTCTTTGCAGAAAACAAAGAAAAGGCCTTTCGTCTACTGTATGATACTTATTATCTCCCTTTATGTCTCTACTCTGTACAGTTCACAGGTTCTGCGGAAACATCAGAAGATATCGTACAGAATTTATTTGTGAGTTTTTGGGATAAAAAACTCGCATACCACTATTTCCTCCAATCTGCACGCATGGCTATTCAATGCCGTCCGTTTCTCCTCACTGACCAAAGTACAACGGGAACGTTACTTTTCTTTAGACGAAATGGAAGAAGAATCTTATTCTCCTATCGATGATTTTTATGATGAAGAAGAGCTATTGCAAAAAAGGAATCAATTACTGGCCGAATTAAAAAATTGCCGGAACAAGAGTATAATGTTTTAGTCAAAATTATTCTAGAAGACAAAAAATACAAAGAAGTAGCTGAAGAGCTCCATATTCCATAAATACAGTAAAACCCACCTATCACGCGCACTAAAAATGTTGCGTCGTTTCAATATGACAGAAATCCTAATCTTATTTAATTTATAAATTTCTTCAGATTTTTGTCACCCATTTTGTGTAATTGTGATACTTCTGTTAAACAGTACAACAATTATGCAAAAGAATAAAACAGAAATCCTAATTCAAAAATACCTGTCCCATCAACTCAATGAACAGGAATTTGAAGAATTAAAGCAATGGATTGCAAAGGACGCATCGCATAGAGAAATTTTTGTGAAGTTACTTTCACTCCATCATGTAAACAACCAACTTAACTTATTACATCAGTTTGATAAAGAAGGCTCATGGAAGTCACTTCAAAATCGTTGTAACCAATCCGGTAGTATTTACCGCCGTATCGTAGTCTATTCCTCAGCCGCTGCAATAGCAATACTGATAGGGATTACCTCCATTTTATATTTCAATGACCGGAACTAGCACCTGTTATTACCCAAAGCGAACAATCACAACAATCACCTCTTTCCCAAAATCCAGAAACTCCTAAAGCCACCTGGGTACAAGCAAACCAGTCTGTAGTTCCACTTTATAACAGCCAACGGGAAATCAATGGAAGTCGTATCAACAATGGAGAGATCACATTCCCACAAGAAAGTAATTATCCTCATAAACCAGAACCGGATGCTGAATTATTACAGAATAAAATCATAGTACCCAAAGGCTCGGAATACGCAATAGTACTGGCTGACGGCACAAAAGTAAAAATGAATGCGGACTCCCATATCAACTTTCCGGTTCAATTCGGAGATACCCGGGAAGTTACTTTGGAAGGAGAGGCCATGTTTGAGGTTACACAGATGAAGCCCGCCCTTTCATAATAAAAACACACGACCATACTATTTATGTATTAGGAACAACTTTCAATATCTCGGCTTATCCCGATGAAGAATTATCAGTAACCTTGATTGAAGGAAAATTAAAGGTAAATGCTCCATCAGGTGAATATTATCTACTACCAGGCGAACATTACTCTTCTGCACAATCAAAAGTTACAAAGTAGATCCTGAATTCTATATTTCATGGACTGAGGCGCTATGGAATTTGACGCAATGCCATTTCCCTTGCTGATAGCCCGTCTGTCCCGATGCTATAATGTAGATATTCAAATAGCATCCAAGGAATTAGAAACCATGAAATTCACCGGAGTTATTTTCCGCAACAAGCCTTTGGACTTTGCACTAGACATCATTCATCGTGTATCCGACGTCAAGTTTGAGAAAAAGGGAGAAACCATATTAGTAAAAAAACAATAATCAAGCCCTGTATAACAGGAATATTCTAAATTATTAAATAAGTTATTTGAGTTTTATGAAAAGAAACGAGCTTTGGAAGAGTTTAGTAGCTAAACCTCCAAAAATGAGGTTTTTAGTAATGCTAATGTGCATATTCTGCACATTCAACGCTGTGTTTGCAAATGTATCAGCTGATAAGACAGTCACTATCAAAAGTGAAAACATCAGTGTGAAAGAAGCCCTTAACATGGTCAAAAAGCAAACCGGAATTAATATCATGTACGAAGATGCAACTTTGAACAATGTACCTTTGAAACTAACATTAAACAAAGAACCTTTAGAGCAAGCACTTTCAGTGATTTGTAGCCAGGCAGGTATGCGTTATGAGTTAGTGGAAAACAATTATGTGTTAATATTACCGATTGACAGAAATGCCAAACGCAGAACGATTACCGGAGTTATCAAAGATGATACGGGTGAACCGGTCATTGGAGCTTCTATTGTCATCCAAGGTACAACTTTCGGTACTGTAGCCAATATGGATGGGCAGTTCATGTTGTCTTATCCCGAAAATACTAAAAACGACGAACTGATGATCAGCTTTATCGGTATGCAGACGGTTAAGGAGAAAATTGGTAACAGACATGTCTTCAATGTAAAAATGGAAAGTGAAGTAACTAAATCTGGACGAGGTTGTCGTAGTAGGTTACGGCACTTCCTCCATTAAGGACTTGACCGGTTCTGTTGCTTCAGTAGGTTTAAAACAATTGAGCCAATTAAACACTCCTAATGTAACCTCCATGCTTCAAAACTTGGCTGCCGGTGTACAGGTATCCCAAAATACAGGTGTTCCAGGTGAAACTGTCCGTGTACGTGTGCGGGGTGCCACGTCATTGACCGGTTCCAATGAACCTTGTATGTGATCGACGGAGTTCCTGTAGAAGATCCCAGTATGCTGGATGCAATTTCGCCCAATGATATCCAGTCTATGGACGTACTAAAAGACGCTTCTGCGGCTGCTATCTATGGTTCTCGCGCCGCAAATGGTGTAGTTATCGTTACCACTAAAAAAAGGAGTGGAAGGTTCCAAACCTACCGTCAGCTTCAACTACAATGTTACCACTGATGTTCAAATTAAGAACTTCCGTATTTTATATGGTGATGAATGGCGAGAAACAGTACGCCGCTTTGCCAAAGAAACCTTGGTATATGATCCGTCCAACCAATATGCATTGGAAATTCTTGAACCTAATTCCACTGCATTAGGCAGTGCCAACACCAATTGGTTTGATGAAGTGAAACAAACTGCTATCCGCCATAATGCCGACTTGACTGTAAGCGGAGGTAGTAAAGTATCTAAATACCTTATTTCATTATCAGTATTCGATCAGCAAGGTATGGTCAAAGGAGGTGACTTAAGCCGATATAACGCACGTGTGTCTACAGAAATGAACGTGCTGCCTATCCTTCGTTTTGGTATTAATGCCAATATGAGTTATACAGACCAAAATAATGCGAACACATCACTATTTAGTGCGCAAGGATTCCGTCCTGACCTTCCTATATATAATGATAACGGTGAATTTGATATGTCCACAGGTCAAGCCAACCCGGTAGCCAACACCTATAAGAAAAATCATGATAATATTTACCGCATCATGGGAACCGTATACGGAGAAGTTGATATTTGGAAAGGATTCCGGTTCCGTTCCAGTTTATCGGGTAATTTACAATTTACTGAAAACAATTCATTCAGTCCAAGTTTTCTAAGTACTAGAAATGAAGCCAGTGGGTCAGAATATCATTATAAATATTCAAAAACCGTATTCGACAATACATTGAATTATAACTATGAGTTCAACAAGAATCATGTTTTGGATGCCGTAGCCGGTATCTCCTTTGAACGTGGTATAAGCCGTAGTACAAGAATGAATAGCCAGACTTATCCGGATAATGATATTTACACCAATTTAGGAAGTGCCGCAAGCATCTCATCTTGGGGTAACGGATATAATGCAAGTGGTCTGTTCTCTTCATTTGCCCGTATCAATTATAAATTAATGGAGCGCTACCTGTTCACTTTTACAGGGCGTTATGATGGTTCATCCATGTTTGGTTCGAACAACCGTTATGGTTTCTTCCCTTCAGGAGCCATTGCATGGCGTATCTCTCAGGAAAAATTCATGAAAAACCTGACATTCATTAATGATTTGAAATTACGTGCCAGCGTAGGTACTACCGGTACCCAAAACTTAACCAGCTTCTCTAATCGTGATTTATACGAAGCAACCAGTTATAATAACCTGTCAGCCATTATACATAAACAAGTGGGTAACCGCGACATCCGTTGGGAAAAATCGACCCAATATGATTTAGGTCTTGATTTCGCATTGTTCGATTACCGACTGACCGGTTCTATCTCCGGCTATATCAAAGATACCAAAGACTTGATCTGGTCATTTGATTTCCCGCCCAGTGCAACCGGTGGCTCTATGCAGATGAACCGTAATATCGGAGCATTGACCAACCGCGGTATTGAAATAAACCTGGTAGGCCGTGTATTATCTACTAAAGACTGGAACTTGGACCTGACCTTGAATATGTCACATAACAAGAATAAAGTCACCAAACTGGTTGAAGAAGGTAGAGCACAATCAGCTATGAATGTAGTAGTTCAAGGCAGCTATGCCGACCAAGTATTGGCTGTAGGCTATCCAATGGGAGCTTTCCATGGTTATGAATATGCCGGGATCATACAAGATCAAGCCAGAATAGATGAATTGAATGCCTATGCTAAATCAAAGGGACAAAGTTATTACGATGGTAACTCATTAAAACCGGGACATTTGGAAATTAAGGATTTAAATGGAGATGGAATCATCAACTACAATGACCGTGTTATTATCGGTAATCCGGATCCGGATCTGTTCGGCGGTCTGACTGCCAATTTATCTTATAAACAATTCAGCCTGTTCGCCAACTTCGGATATCAGATCGGTGGTTTGAAGATTTATAACAAAACATTGCAGAATCTACCCGGACAATTAACCGGTTTGATTGACTATGGATTGAATGACAGATGGTCTGACACCAACAAAGATGCCAAATACCCGGCCTTGTATATAGGTGACGGTGTACCTAGACTAACCGATCATGAATTGTTTAATGCCTCCTTCTTCCGTTTGCAGGAAGTGCGTCTGACTTATAATTTACCTTTAAACAAAGTAATTAAAGGACAACTATTTGTCTCGGCTACCAATTTGTTCACGCTCACCTCTTATCCGGGAACAGACCCTGCTACCGTAAACAGTAACAGCAACTATGGCGGTAACTATGAAACCTCCACTTATCCGGGTTTCCGCTCTTTCTCGGCTGGTTTAAAAATTAACTTATAATCATTTAAATGTATAATCGAATGAAAAAATATATATTCTTAGCTTTACTTACAATGGGCGTTTCCTCGTGCCAGTTGGTAGATGTCTTGGACCAAAAGCCCGAATTCGAAGCAGATTTAGACGGTGCCATCACAACACCCGCTGCTGTAGAGTTAGCCTTAAACGGAATCTATTACTCCTTGCCCGGAAATGGATTCAATGTCATATTTCCTACAGTAAGTGGTTCCTTCAAAGCCGGGACCATGTGGCGTCAAGAAATTGTCAGCGCCGGTAATGCCGTTTACTACTCCGAACGAATGTTGCCTACCCTATCATTCAGTGATGCAACGGAATGGGATGCAGATTACGCTGTAATCAAAAACGCCAACTTCCTGGAAACAGCCTGTAACCGCATGAGTGACGGAGAGTTCTCCGGAAACCGTAGAGCCGAAGTGTTAGGTGAAATAGCCTATTTACGCGCTTTGGCCTACTTCAATATCTTGGTTCGTTACTGCGAATTTTGGGATATGAATAGTGAATACGGGGTTGTCATGCGTAATGAAGCTCCATCCGTATCCAATGCTCTAAAGCACGTAGCTCCGTAGCCGATTCTTATCAATATATTCTGGATCAACTGGAAATAGCTATTGAAAAAGCTCCTGATTGGAAAAAGCTTTCACAAGCTTCTAAAGAAGCAGCCAAGGCATTAAAGGCAAGAGTATTGCTGTATGCAGGAAAATACACAGAAGCGGTAGCAGCAGTTAATGATGCAATTGATACAAATTCTCCATTGCCGGAAGCAAACTATGGTGACGTTTTTGATAAGTTTTCAACAACCAAAGAGATTCTATTCGCTCGTGTATTCGACCAAAAAGATGCCACCAACACTTCAACCCGTCAGCAATGTTACGGTAACAGCCCCACGAAAAAACAAGGTTACTGGGGGCCCACCAATGAGTATGTGGAACTGGTGGGGGATGATCCTCGCGCCGATGCCATCTTCTCTAAAGTAGACAGCCTGATGGACAGCCGCAGTTCTGCGGTAGCCTACAACCTGAAATCGGTAAAGAAGCTGCTGAATGATGCCAATGACATGCCTGTCATCTTCAGCCGTGTTTCTGAACTTTATCTGATAAAAGCCGAAGCCTTGTATCGTTCGGGAGCCTCTATATCCGAAGCCTACGCACCGATCCGTAAACTACGCGAAAGAGCAGGAGCCGAAATAATTCTTCCAGCCAATAACGAAGAACTGGAAACCGCCATATTCAACGAATGGATGCTGGAATTGTCTTTCGAGAACTGGCATGAATGGTTTGCCATGATCCGTTTTGCAGGATACACAGAGAAACCCGATTTCACCCGTCTGCTTGCTTTGAACAAGACGTTAAGAGAAGCTTTGGAAAAAGAATATGAAAAATCGGAAGCACAAGGAGACAATTATTACCAACGCATCATAGACCGCCGTATCGATGCCATTCCGTCGTCAGAAATCAGTTCTAATCTGGAATGTAAACAAAACCCTGGTTATTAACATATTAAATTCAAAGACATGAAAAAATTATATCTTACTCATTTTCGCATGTATCTATGCGAATTCACCTTAAATGCCCAGAATGCAGGAATCAATTTCCTGCAGCGGCACTACTTGCAGAAGCCGTAGCCAAGGCCAAAGCAGAAAATAAACTGATATTCATTGATTTCTATACCCAATGGTGCGGACCTTGCCTGAATATGGCACAAACCGTATTCTCATTGCCTACAGTGGGTTACTACTATAACCAAACTTTCATCAACCTCAAAATTGATGCTGAAGAAGGTGAAGGAATTACATTAGCCAAGAAATACGGTGTACGCAGTTATCCCACCTATGCATTCATAGATCCTGCCACCGAAGAAATCGTTCATCGCAGCAGCAGCCGTCAGACTCCCGAACAGTTTATTCAGACAGGAAAAGAATGCAAACATTCCTACCAAACGCTCTTTTTACCTGCAAGAGCAATATACCAAGGGGAACAGAGAACGTGCATTCTTGATTGATTACATCAATTATCACTATTCAGTCTATGCACGCAATAACGTACAAGCCGCTTTTGATGAATTAATAAAAGGAGGTGCCAAACTGACTGATCCGAATGTATGGGAAGTATATGTAAACACCATCAATGGCATGAACCCGTACCTGAAGCAAGTATCAGACAATTATGCGGATTTCTGCCAGCGTTTCGGCAAAAAAGCTGTTGACGCTAAATTGGCAAAAGAAACTTCATACGGCGAATTGGCGGAAATTGAAGCCTTATGCAACTATGAAGGAAAAGATTTCAATCTGAAAATGATCCGTATCAATAATGATATCCGGGAACAAAAGTATGAAGCGGCAGCTACCCAGATTGATGCGATGATTGCAGACACCACAGTCAATCAGCAAGAGTTAATCAGTAGACTGAAATTTATCGCCCGTTTGGGATACAAAGCAGAGGAACTTCCCGAATTCTGGTTCAACAAATGTGTAGGCTATCTGCAATACATTGCTTATAACCAAACAGACAGAGATGATGCTTTCATCCATCAGGAATATGCAGCCGCCTTGGAAATGGTACTTCGCAAACTGAACGGCAAAGCCCCCATCCTGCCTGCCTCAGCACACGAACCCGCAATACGGAAAGAAAGTCTATAACATGCGTCCCGATGCATTGAAAATGAAACCTAAAAGAAAAAAATAAGATGAGAACTCTAAAATCATCATGGTACTTGGCCTTGCGCTGAGTACCTTTACCGCTACAGAAGCTGCAAAGCTCACTTTTAAGGTCACCAATCCCAATGAGAAGGTCAAAGTGAGATTGACTTTCAGCCAAAGTGGCGAACAAAAAGAAGTGGCGATTGATGCCGCTGGAAACGGCAACATAGAAATCACAGGATTCACTCCGCAATATGTAACCATGCAATACACACGCGGACGCCGTACTCTTTATCTGGATCCCAATCAAGACCTTACCTTGTCATTCGACAGTGACAACATGTGGAGAAACACAACCTTTGAAGGAGCAGGTGCCGCTATCAACACCTATCTGGGAAGCAAAGAGCTCCAATCACTCGGTATGCCCGATATGAAAATGCAAGAGGCCGCCCTCATACACAAAGGGGACAGCCTGTACGCAGCCAATTGCCAAGTATTGGAAGCCGCAAAACTTCCAGCCGATTTCACTACACAGGAAAAAATACGTTTGCAATTCTATACGTATTATTATTTCTCCAAATACGCTTTGTATCATCCTCATTTTGGAAAGGATGACAACTATATTCCTTCCAAAGCATATTATGAAAAACTGGAAGCTATTACTCCGATCAATGCCAGTTTATTAGCTCTAAAAGAATATAAGGCTTTTCTTCCCGATGCTATCAGTGCCTTTAGTAATAAAGGAAAAACAGTTGCATCAAGTTCTACAGAACAAAAGTGTAAACTACGTAGATGCAACCATACAGGATGAAAAGGTTGCAGAATTTCTGATTGACCAATTTGTTTATAACTTTGTAGACAATAACGGGCTGGATGAAGCAGACGCTGATTGTCCTATTCCGCAAACATGTGAAGGATGCAAAGTCCATAGAAAAATTCAACGCACTTTGTACCAAGTGGGAAAAATTAAGATCAGGCAATCCCTCAGCAGCTAGCTTCTCCTATCCGGATATCAATGGAAAAACAGTATCTTTGGCAGATTTGAAAGGGAAATATATCTATATTGACGTGTGGGCTACCTGGTGTGGCCCTTGCCGTGGAGAACTTCCTGCGTTAAAGGAATTGGAAGAGAAATATGCAGGAAAGGATATTCATTTTGTCAGCCTGTCATGCGACAAGAACAAAAAGGCATGGGAGAACATGGTAACAAAGGATCAACTAAAAGGGATCCAGTTACACATGGGAACAGACAGGACCTTTATGGATGCTTACCTCATCAACGGCATTCCCCGTTTTATCCTGCTGGATCGGGATGGCAAAATCATCTCTGCCAATATGACCCGTCCGTCAGATCCCAAGACAGCAGAGAAGTTCAATGAACTGTTAGGACTATAAAACTCTCTCTTATATTAAACATTAATCTAACGATAGGCTTTCTTCGTGAGGAGAGGGCCTATTCTATTTGTTTTAGCCAGGAGAACGATACAGAAAGAGAATAAAAGACACGAACTATACAGATCTTACAGTATTGTCTAAAACACCTGTAATTTCCGTATAATTCGTGCCCGAACAATTTAAATACGATGATTTTTATTGTAGGAATGAAATCAGCACACCGGCAGCCACGGCAGAACCGATAACTCCTGAAATGTTACTTGCCATACAATATTGAAGCACATGATTTTTGGGGTCATACTTCAAAGCAATTTCATTAGCCACACGGCTGGCCATGGGCACAGCACTCAAACCTGTAGCCCCAATCAGTGGATTGATCTTCTTCTTAGTGAAAAGATTCACCAACTTCACAAACAAGATACCACCGGAAATAGACAAGGCAAACGCCAAGAAACCACCTATCACAATACCGATAGTAGTCCAATTCAAAAATGCCTCCGTAGTCATTGTCGCACCGACTGACAACCCCAAGAAGATAGTTGCCGCATTCATGATACTATTTGAAGCTGCATCAAACAAACGTGAAGTATCACTACCTATTTCCTTAATCAAGTTACCAAACATCAACATACCAATCAAAGGCACTGCACTTGGCACAAACAGAGCGACCACCGTAGTCACTACAATCGGAAATACAATCTTCAGCACACGAAGATTCTTGATTTCTACCGAAGAAGGATATTTCTTTTCCTGTTCCTTCATATTGATACTCAATTCTTTCTTCGTACACCAGATTTTCACAACCAACGGAATGATAACGGGTACCAGAGCCATATACGAATAAGCGGCAATAGCAATCGGCCCTAGCAAATGGGGAGCCAGTTTAATAGTGGTAAAGATAGCGGTAGGACCGTCTGCTCCACCAATAATACCCAATGAAGCCGCCTCTTTCGGAGTGAACCCCATCAAGATAGCTACCAACAATACTGTGAAAATACCCAACTGTGCAGCAGCTCCGAAAATAGAAAGCCGCAAATTACGCAACATCGGACCAAAGTCTGTCAAAGCACCTACCCCCATAAAAATGATAGGCGGAAGAAAACCGGTCTTAATCAACATGTAGTAGATAAAGTTCATCAGGCCCAAGTCGTGCGCAATTTCGTGCAACGGCATTTCCCAGATGTTCTTCAGTGCTCCATTCACCATTACCATGCCGTTTTCATCGGCCTGGACAACCCCCATCTCACCACCGGGAAAGTTAGCCAGCAACACTCCGAAAGCTATCGGAATCAGCAGCAGCGGTTCGTACTTTTTCTTGATCCCCAAGTAAAGTAAGATGAACGCAATGGCATACATTATCAAGAATTGCGGTTCAGCAATAATATTGCTGAAAGCAGTCATATCATAAAGTCTTTCAAATATATCTTCCATTATACTATTTTCATTAATACGTCATCCTCTGAAACCGTGTCACCCGAATTAGCGCAAATAGCAGTTATAGTACCGTCATATTCCGCACGGATCGCATTATAGGTCTTCATTGCTTCGACGTAACAAATCACATCACCTTTATTAACCTTTTCACCCACCTTCTTCGGAGTTTCCTGGGCATTCTTTACTAGGAAGAATTTACCTTCCAACGGAGAAAGCACATCTTTCCCTTCCCCTACCGGAGCAGGAGCAGCTTGTGCGGGAACTGCACCCGAAGCAGCTGTCAGCGTAGCAGGATCTACAGCACCATATGCCACTGTAACGCGATAAGGTTGCCCGTTCACATCCACCGTCAATACCTTGGTCTTGTTTTCAGCTTCGACAGGAGTAGTGGCATTCGCTTTCTCCTCACGACGTTTCTTCACATCTGCCAAGAAGTCTTCTTTTGCCTTCCCGCTCTTATAAGCTTCATACTGGGCCGGATGCATGGCATACTCAAACAGTTCTTCGTCATCCTGTCCTTTATCCCATTGTTTTTCAAGCATCATCTTGCGATATTTTTCCAACTGGTCGGGATAATTGTCCTGCGGATTGCCATCAAAGAACTTGCGGCCTTCACGTTCTGCCTTTTCAATAATTTCAGGAGCCAGTTTACCCGGTAAACGTCCCGCTTTACCCAAAATCATATCCCAAATATCATCGGCAATCATTCCCCAACGTTCCTTACCTTTCTCCATAGCCATTACATTCATCATGGCAAGGTTCTTCACATACTGGCTGAACGGAGTAACCAAAGGAGGATAACCCACACGCGGCCATACGTAAGCAACTTCATTGAACAACTTGATCAACAATTCATCCTGAGTCATAAACGGCAGGTTACGTTTTGCCTTGTACTTGTTGATAGATTCCAGATTCGTTTCAAGATCGGCCATCAAACTTCCCATCATGCCGCCCGGCAATCCCGGAGCAATCAGTAAAGAATTCATCAGACGGTTTTTGGGACTGATATATAAACCAAGGAAATCATCCATAAACTCCTGAATCATGGAACGCACTTTCATATACGCTTCCATATTAATTTCGGGCACTTTAAATCCGGCATCTTTCAACATGGCTTGCACACTAATCAAATCAGCATGGCCGGTTCCCCATGACAATGTTCCATACCTACATCAATATAGTCGCAACCAGCCTGGCATACTTCCAAAATAGAAGCCATATTGAATCCGGGTCCCGCATGAGAGTGATACTGTATAGGAATATTTTTAATCTTCTTGATTCCGGCAACAATCTTTCCCAATGAAACGGGACGTCCGATGCCGGCCATATCTTTAATACAGATTTCATCGGCTCCGGCTTCTATAAGCTGCTTGGCCATATTCACATAATATTCCACAGTATGTATCGGAGAAAAAGTGATACAGAGCGAACATTGTGAAATCATTCCGGCTTCGTGAGCATAGCCGATAGAAGGGATAATATTGCGGACATCATTCAATCCGCAGAAAGTACGGGTAATATCTGTTCCTTGCACATGTTTAACCTTATAGAATAATTTACGGACATCTGCCGGGACGGGACTCATGCGGAGACCGTTCAGCGCACGGTCCAGCATATGAGTCTGGATGCCTGCTTCGTGGAAGGGTTTCGTCCACTCGCGCACAGCTCTATTCGGATTTTCACCAAACAATAAATTTACCTGTTCAAAACCACCACCATTTGTTTCCACACGGGCGAAACAGCCCATTTCAATAATAGCCGGGGCAACCTTAACCAACTGGTCTACACGAGGCACGTACTTACCCGCACTCTGCCACATATCGCGGAAGACCAGACTAAATTTTACTTCTCTTTCCATTTTTGATAAATGTGTTTTTCTTTTTTTGGATTATAACTTCTCAATCTTTATCACCTGACCTTTACCTGCTGTCAAAATCTCAACTGCCGCCTTAATAGCATCCATAGCACCAGTATCTGCCGTAGGTGCTACAGCAGGTGCTTTTTTGGGGGTCTCTTCGGGGGCCACTTTGTTGACAACAGTAATAAGGTACTTGCTTAGATAGATAACGATGAGGAGAATGACAAAGACGGTCGCCATACCGACCACCATCAACATCAATCCAACTCCTATGTTCTCCATAATTTTCAGTGTTATTAATAGTACTTACTACACTCATAGGTTATTCAAAGCCTAAAAAGTGCTCAAATTTAGCCATTTCGGCTTTACTTCTATCATAAATGGAATACAAAATATGCAAAATTATCAGAAAATAAGAAGAGTCTAAAGAAATGTGCTTAAAATCCGGAACAGTCATCAGGTCAAGAAATTAACAGTACCTTCATCCACTGTAAAAGGAAATTGAATCTGCCTGCCCGATGACACTCCGAAAGGTGGTTTTGTGATTTTTTAAAGAAGGATTTCATTTAATGGTTTCCGCTTCTTTTCTGTAGGTTCATCCTCCGCATAACCGACCGGAATCAAAACGGCCGGTTCCAAATTTTCCGGCAGTCCCAAAACCTCACTGCATTGCGGAGCATCAAAATTACAAACCCAACAAGTACCCAGTCCTTGTTCGGCAGCAGCCAGACAAAGATGTTCTACTGCAATAGCAATATCAATATCAGCATGATCCTTATTATCGGCACGCGATGCCAAGACTCATTATGATCCACACAAGCCACTATGATACAAGGAGCCGTAGCAAGCCATTCCCGTTTATAACATGAATACAACGCTTTCAGTACGGCCTCATCTGTAACAATACGGAAACGCCATGGTTGAAAATTAACTGCAGATGGTGCAAAACGTACACATTCCATGATATAATCCAACTTTTCAGCCTCAACAGGACGATTGGCATATTTGCGTGCAGAATAGCGCGCCTTCACTAATTCTAGAAAGTTCATAAGCATTATTATTAGTTTGCATACAAAAATAGTAACTTTGCACCGATAAAAGAAGTACAAATATGAAGAAACTTGTAATATTCGACCTGGACGGCACATTACTGAACACCATTGCCGACCTGGCTGCCGCCACCAACCAAGCCTTACAATATTATGGCTATCCTACACATGAAACGGAAGCATACCGCTTTTTTGTAGGAAACGGAATCAATAAATTATTTGAGCGTGCTCTGCCTGAAGGGGAACGTACGGAAGAGAATGTATTAAAGATACGTTCACAATTCATCCCCTATTATGATGAGCACAATGCCGATTTAAGCCGCCCTTATCCCGGTATCTCCGAATTATTAAAAACACTGCAACAGCAAGGGATCATGATAGCGGTCGCCTCCAATAAATACCAGGCAGCTACCCGAAAGTTAATAGCACACTATTTTCCTGAAATAAACTTTGTGGAAGTATTGGGACAACGCGAAGGTATCCCCGCAAAACCCGATCCATCCATCGTAAACGAAATTATGACAAAAGCAGGAGTCAAACAGGAAGATATACTTTATGTAGGTGATTCTAATGTAGATATGCAAACAGCGCATCATGCCGGAGTAACAGCTATAGGTGTGGCATGGGGATTCCGCCCGCGCACAGAATTGGAAGCCTTGCATCCGGCGCACATCATAGAAAAAGCAGAAGAATTACTTCCACTTCTCCTTTCATGATTATTTTCATTAAATACATAATTCATCAAGCACCTTGATAAGCGATTTATCGGGGGGCTTGTCTTTTTTAATTGCCTCAGAAAAAGGCATATATACCACCTCATCGTTATAAATGCCAATCATTACATTGCGCTGTCTGACACATAACAAACATTACACTTTATAGAACTTCCGAACATTTCACCCTTTTGTTACGTTTATATAAATATAGTATAAACAAAAAAAATAAAAACGTATTATGTCAGTCATTTATAAATTCTTATTTCCATCCAAGCCCGATGGCACTGCTATGTCACTTCTGATATTAGCTTTACGAATCCTGTTTGGTGTTTTACTCATGTCGCACGGTGTACAGAAATGGGCCAACTACGATGTCATGTCCGGCAGTTTTCCCGATCCTTTAGGAATAGGAAGCCAACTTTCACTGGTACTGGCTATTTTTGGTGAAATGGTTTGTTCGATGGCTTTCATTTTCGGATTCCTTTATCGCTTGGCAATGATTCCGATGATCTTCACCATGTGTATCGCATTCTTTGTTGTTCATGGTTCTGATCCTTTCGCCGTTAAAGAATTAGCCTTTATTTATCTGGTAGTATTCATATATTGTATATAGCAGGACCGGGTAAATTCTCACTAGATCATTTCATAGCCAAAGCACTTGCCTCCCATAAGAAATAACCGATTCAGATATGTTTCAAGAAACGTTCTATATCTGCTTCCAATTTTTTATAAAGAGGTGATAACTTATAGCTGGTATGTTTGCGGAGTACAATGTCTACTCCCAACTGCCGGCGCTGATAGCTAGTCAGTTCATTATGAAACTGCATATTATGCTCTGCCAGTTCTTTAATCTCCGTTTCACGTTCACGGCGTAACACATTGCAGACAGGTACTAACAATCTCATCACTACACTATCCATAATGTGATGTCCTTGAATAAACATATAGGTATTGTCCTCATTCACTCCCAATTTGGCAAATTCCCCCTTCATCGCCTCTATTTCCTCCAAGCTTTCGGATGGCGGCGTTCCAGCTCCAATAATTTACGCCTCACCCTGCGGCTCATACTCTCTAAACTCCGTTCAAGATGATAGACACTGACCCTATCTAATTTTACATACGAACAGAAATCAAGCAAAGAGAATTCGGAAAGATTATGTTTTCTATAAAACCACACCGACCAGATGAACAACGGATAAGCTATTTGAGAATACATACGCATAAAAGCGACAAAATCCACCAATGGATGATCATTCAACGTTGCCATGACACAAACCTCAATGCAATGCTTCAGCATAACACTGATAGTTTTCTATTGCATATGCATAGGTATGAAAACATATTTGTTATTTATTATATAACGTGAGGTATGGGTAGCCCCCTGCAACAGATAATCATAATCACTATCTACACAAGCTATCATATTTTGTCCCAACCGAGGTCCCAGTTCATTCATCAGCACAGACTTCTTACCTTTAGCCAAAGTGGTTTTCGAAGGAAGCATCACTTCGAAATAACGAGTTTCATTTTCGTATTCACCTAACAAGGTACGCCAGAATGAAATATCATCATAACTCTCAAACGTATGCAATAATCTTGCGTCGCGAACATTTAGGCTTCAATTTGTTGGCCGCACCAATATATAAGGAGGACAGATTCTCGGACAATCTTTTTCCCATAGTATCGTCGTTAGAAATTGTTTATTTTGTAATATCACTCACCTCGGTCACTGCATCCAGCCAGCCATCCATAATCACAGCAGGCGAATGAGTTGTCAATACAATCTGTACATTAGGATTCAATTGCCGTATCAATGAAATAAGGCGTTGCTGCCATTCCACATGCAAGGATACTTCAGGCTCATCCATAAACAAGACCCCGCGGCGATTGTCTTGCACCAGAACCGTCAGCAAAATAACCAAAATCTGCTTCTCGCCGGAAGACAGTTGATAAGGATAAAGTATATCTCCATCCTGTTCAAACAAAATCTCATTGCTTTTACGAATGATTTTCTTACCGGTCTCACCAAACAAGTCATCCATCAGATTCTGGAATTTTGTCTTGGGGTAAGACATCTCGGCGGCACGAAGCTGACCGTCAGGACCACCGGAGGTAAGGCACTCGATGATGCGGTTACCGATATTTACCTGATAATCCAGATAACGCCGTTGCAACTGATAAAGTTGCCAATCCAATTCTGTCTTAACATTCTTATCCGCCATCTTTTCGAGAAGTTCCGAATGAATCAACGGACGGTCAAAACTACGGATTACATCAAAGTGTATCTGGGTAGCATCTTCCGGAGAGAAGACAAAATGTACCCCGGGAGCCGAACCGTTACTCAATGCTCCACCTTCCAAAGCCGTCAGGCTATTCACAGATCTGTTCAGGATAGTGCTCTTGCCGATACCATTCACTCCGCTCAGAATATTGACATCCGGACGCAGTTCCCATGAGATATCTTTACGGCCCCAAAGCCGCTTTATCTCGATACGTTTTATATAATCAGCTTGTTTTTTCATTTTTGATAGATTTACTTGTAAGCAAAGATAGAAAATATAAAAAAAACCTCCTACATTTGCACTGTTATTTAAGGTAAAAAGAATGGCTATTCAAAAGTACAAAGGACATTTGGCATTGCTAGGCGCTGCCATAATGTGGGGATTGATGTCCCCAATTGGTAAAACGGCGTTAGAAAACGGTATTTCAGGCCTTTCCCTCGCTACATTTCGAATGACAGGAGGTGCTATCTGTTTTTGGATAGCTTCTATTTTCGCTCCTAAAGAACAAGTAAAGCCGCACGACTTGATGATGTTGTTCTTTGCAGGATTGTTGGGTATCGTCCTGAATCAGGGATGTTTTACTTTCGGACTATCACTGACTTCCCCCATCGATGCTTCCATTGTAACAACCACAGCCCCTATCGCCACTATGATTGTCGCTGCCATTTATCTGAAAGAACCGGTTACAGGGAAAAAAGTGATTGGCATTTTTCTAGGTTCCATCGGAGCTTTAACACTCATACTGAGCAGCCAGGGCTCAACAGATGGAAAAGGCGGAAGTATTCCGGGAGATTTGCTTTGCCTGTTGGCACAAATCAGTTTCTCATTCTATCTGGCTATTTTCAAAGGACTGATCAGCAGATACAACATATTTACTTTAATGAAATGGATGTTTACCTATGCAGCCATCTGCTTTATTCCATTTTCCTATCATGAGGTCTCGACCATACATTTTCACGAAATTTCCACTTCCACATGGGCCTGTGTAGCCTATGTCATTGTAGGTGGAACATTCCTTGCCTATATTCTGATGATGATCGGACAGAAAACATTGCGCCCTACTGTCATCAGTATGTACAACTATGTGCAGCCTATTGTAGGAACCAGTGTCTCTATCTTGTTAGGAATGGGAACCTTCGGTGTTGCCAAAGGAATAGCTGTGGCACTGGTATTCACGGGAGTTTATATTGTAACCCAAAGTAAAAGCCGTGAACAGATGCTGGCAGAACAAGCAGCCAAGAAAAGAATAACCTCAACTACACTGCAATCCGAAACCAGACACTCTTCACCGACCATAAAAGCGTATCCACTCTACTTTTGAGTAACGATACGGCTTTTATGTATTTAAAGGAATTCTCAGCCAATTGGCTCCTCCAATTTCAGTTTCTCCAAATATGCTTTCGTATCCGCCCAAAGCTGTCTTGCCTGCGGATGATTCATAAACTTATCCTTTACTTTTTTAGGCTTGCAAGAAGCAAACATCTGTCCTGTAACTTCTTTCCATCGCTCATCCAAAAGCAAACTGACAGCTGTCGCAGCTCCTTGCTTCGGAGTACGGATACAAGGACGGAACAGTATGTCGGTCAACGGATCAACCACATATCCATACGGATGATATTGGTAGAAACAATACCGGGATCGGCAGCATTGACGGTGATTCCCTCTGCTTTCAACCTTTCAGAAAGTTCACGGGTAAAAAGCCACAAAGCCAACTTTGTATTGCTGTAAACAGGGATACGCCAAAAACTTCCTCTCTTTCCACGAACAAAAAATTCAGGAGTAATCTTCCCTATGGAATACGTACAAGAAACCATGTTCACAATCCGGGTTCCCTGCCCCATCAGAGGTAATAATTTCAAGGTCAGTAAAAAAGGGGCCACATAGTTCACGGCTACCGTATATTCCAAACCATCCTCCGTTGTAATCAAACCTCCGGAACTCATGGTTCCCGCATTGTTCATCAGTAAGTCGATATGTTTTCCACGCCCCAACAAATCTTCTGCGATATTAGTCACAGAAGCCATAGAAGAAAGGTCAACCTGTCTGACTTCTATCTCTTTATTGCCTGTTTCCAAAATCAACTGGTTCTTACGCTCCTCTCCTTTGAAAAGAGTGTAGCACAACATAATTACATGATAACCGGCCTGTGCTACCGCACGGGTTATTTCGGTTCCCATTCCTCCATCGGCACCGGTTATTATGGCTAATTTACTCATTGGTTCTCTAATTTTTCTATTTCACGTTCCAAGCAAAGGGGCAATTTCTCTTCCAAATGTTTGTGGCATGCCATATCAATAGTGTACATTCTCGCAATGCAATAATTACTATGACCGCAATTGCAACGCGCCTTTTCTTCAGTGCGCAACCGATTCACAAAACCAGGTTCATTCAGCAGCGCCCTTCCCATCTGTACAAATTCAAAACCATCATCCAATACCTCATCTATCTTTCACGAGATACCAGCCCCCCACATATACTAACGGAATTTCCTTTATTTCTGTTCTGAATCTCAATGCATCTTCCAAAAAATAAGCCTCTTTGAAAGGTACTGTCGGAATCATCCATTTGCCTACCATACGCACCCCATATTTCAGCCACCAACAGTTCATATAATGTGTCATACTTTTTATAGGCATCGCTCCCCGCATGACATACATAGGCGCTTTGCTTACAAAACCTCCACTCAGCACCAACGCATGAGCCCCGTCCTGTACCAACCGTTTCGCTACCTGCACAGCTTCATCTATTTCCATTCCTCCTTTAAAACCGTCACGCATATTGGTTTTTACCAGAACGGCCATGTCATTACCTGCGGCACGCATCACTTCCTCCATCACCATATCCATAAAGCGCATACGATTCTCCAACGAGCCGCCGAACTCGTCTTTACGATGATTGGTGTAAGGTGAAAGAAACTGACTGATAAGATAGCCATGCCCCGCATGTATCTCCACCGCGTCAAATCCGGCCTCACGCGCCCAGTTGACCGACTGACCGTATGCCTTTGCCATCTGCGGCAGTTCCTCCTTGCGCAAGCCACGCACGAAAGTAGGCGAATAAAGATTAAAACCGGAAGAAGCTCCTATGGGTGTTACCCCACAAATACTTTTGTGCGACATATTTCCACAATGTCCCAACTGAATGCTTACGGCAGCCCCTTCTTTATGAACCGCATCGGTTATTTCCCTTAATCCCGGTATAATTTCAGGGCGCATCCACAATTGCCTGTCGAAAGAAAGGCCACTCTGTGTAACTGCTGCATAAGCAATAGTAGTCATTCCCACTCCACCTGCCGCCACCGAGCAGTGATAATCCTTCAATTGCCGGGACGGAGCATTGCCCGGACACATACTCTCAAAAGCAGCCGAACGAATCGTACGGTTACGCAAAGTCAGCGGTCCGATAGAAGCGGGAGTAAATAATTTAGAGTTCATCATTCATATGTTATGTTTCGCTTTCATCATTTCCTGAAACAGAAACGATATACTATTCAAATTCAATAAATAAAAGGAATCATTCTTTTCTTTTTTCCTACCGCATCCTTACCAAACTCTTCCCGATAACGGTTACGGATGGAATTGGCACGTGGAGCCAGATTAGCAAACGTCCACAGCACAAACACCCATGCAGCGGGCGAACAAGTGAGTACAGCAAACCCTATCCATTCCACCAACTCGCCAAAATAGTTGCCCGAAGTGACATATCGGTACATTCCCTTCTGCGGCAAATAATGGCGTGTATCGCCCGGTTTACGTAAATGGCGGATCACACTGTCGGAATGTAGATTAATGCCCATCCCTATAAAGAACAAAATAACCCCAAGCCAAAAAGAAGGAGTACTGAGCCAGGCATCTGTATAGAGTCCTTCCGGAGCCAGATAGAACAACCATTCGCCCTGCATCAGTCCGTTCAGGACATTAAAGACCACTCCCATCAACATAATGGCAAGGGGCATCCGGCTCTTTCCTTTCATCAGGAAAGGGAAGATAAAAGAGCGCTGGAAATAATGTAATTCAAAAAGAAGAAAAAAGAGGAAAGGAGCGGCATCAAAACGCACGCTGCTATTCCACCACAGATAAAGCATTACAAGGAATACAGGCGCTTCCATCAGTACCCAACCTAATTTATTGTTCACTGAAAGTCCCCATTTCGGGGTGTGGAACATACCATAACCGGCACGTACATAATAGAGGGCTACAAATACAATCACCGCAAGTGCGGACATTGCCAATAGCAAAAATTCAAAAGTCTGTTGTCCCATACTCGTTCCTCCCTGTATTAAATTTAGTAAGTCACTAACAAATTTAAGGGAAAAATCAGAGGAAAGCAACAATTAAGAGATTTTTTGCAAGAAAAGGATACGATTTTTATCGCAGAGAAGACTTTACTTAGAGAGGTATGTACTATTTTCTACAGGTTTTCCATTGATTTCCGACTTCCCTCCCCCGCCAATCATCAAAGTACCATCACGTTGCATTTCAGCATCAGACATATACAGGAAGCTCGTAACGCCATTAGCAAACTGGACATGCTTTTTTATTGTACCCAGACTTAGACACAGAAAAAGAGTTGGGATAAGATATTTCAAAATTATATTAAGAGCAGTTTATTTTAGATTTTCATCATCTTGGATTAACCAATTGAAAAAACAAATGTTTAGCGTAATATTTAAGGAACAGAGGTAACGATTCAGCAACTGTGCAAATTTCAATAATTTGTGGTGCTATGCTGTCAAATAATTATTTACTATTTTTTCAATAGACAATATTTTGATCTCTTGTCAGTTTTTAATTTTCGTATCTTTGCCACGAATTTCAAACGAAAGTTCTATGACACAAGATAATTCAATTGTAATTAGAGAATATTTGACGACAGATAAAGAAGTTGTCATGAATTTAATTAAATTAAACACACCCAACTTCTTTGCAAAAGAGGAAGTTAATGATTTGAGCAATTATTTGGATAAAGAAATAGAGCTCTATTATGTCTTGCTCGTTGACGGGAAAGTGGTTGGATGCGGCGGGATAAATTTCGCAGAAAAAAGAACCATTGGAAAAATAAGTTGGGATATTATGCATCCCGACTATCAAGGCAAATCTTTAGGTAAAAAGCTTTTAAGATACAGAATTGAGGTTTTAAAGGCTATTCCCAGTATCAAAAAAATAACAGTCCGAACCTCGCAATTAGCATATAAATTCTATGAAAAGCAAGGATTCACACTGAATGAAATCAAACGCAATTATTGGGCTGACGGTTTTGATATGTATAGTATGCAATATAATGAATTATAATTGTAAAATATTCAATAGTAACGTATCATCCCACACGTTATTAACCTTCCGGCATACACGTTACTAACCTTTCAAACGTCTTGTTCTTTTTTTTAAAGACCTTGTTCTTTTCAGAAAAGAACAAAGACGTTTTCATTGAAAGAACAAGAGCTTTTTAAAATTTGACCTGTTGTTTTTTTCCATAACGGTATCTACATGCCGAAACGCCTTATTTTTCCTTCAGATCTTTCAGCCATTCCGCAAACGCCC
>ENA-OQCF01000101-OQCF01000101.1-human-gut-metagenome-genome-assembly--contig:-NODE-101-length-29768-cov-2.604872_pt1 | contig 29768 bp, 39 predicted proteins | sample MGYA00242756_ERZ504573 | MGnify/ENA primary metagenome ERZ504573 (study PRJEB26092, sample SAMD00036240) | human gut metagenome | host: Homo sapiens | study: EMG produced TPA metagenomics assembly of... | reverse complement strand
ACTGACGGCATGGCATTGCGCACCTATTTACGTAGTCTGCCAGTATGTGAAGCTCCTGAAATTGGCTAAAAAGTTAGCTGAAGAATGCAAGGTACCTATTTACACATTTAATAATTGGCGTAGCGGATTGGTTCGAATTCCGGAACTGGCAAAAGATAAAATAGAAGAAATAGCAGGAGTAACAATTTTTAACAGACAATGATCTAATAACAAAAAATCATGGTTACTAAAACAACATTCAAAAAAGAAATTCCCAGACGTTAAGGTGCAGAAGCTGCAGACCAGCGCTGTCTTCAGCAGGCAGCAGGTAGAAGAAACCGTATTGAAGATGTGCGATTCTCTCGGTGTCGGACTGCTTTATTACAATTATGCAAACAGATGGATAACCGTTTATACCTCCGAGAAAATGAAAAAGGCACTGGACTCAATGAAACCGGGTTCTGAGGTATTTCACGAACATTATGGTGTCTATGGTAAAGTGATAAGCGATAAGCCATTTGTCATTTGTGGAGAATTGTGTATCAGGGTTGACTTCGGGGGAATGCCTGAAAGTGGAGCATACTGTTGTACATGTTTTGTAATGTAATCGAATAAATATGAATATAGAGAAAAATCATCTTCAATCTCCTAAGCGCACATAGGTGGGTTAGGTATTGGATACAAAAAGAGATTGTAGCTTGACAATGCCTGGTGAATACGTTGAGATAAGGAGTTCTTTCTTATCTAGATAAAGATCTTGCTGATATTTTAGAAGCTGGATTCAAAATTAAAAGCATCTGCTCAAAAAAAAATAGATGCAGATGCTTATAATGATGTTCTGTTGATGCGTGAACTTTAAATATAACCAGAACAGATATGAAAGAATCAGATGATAAATACAGCAACCGCATTGCAGATGCTGAACAACTCACGAAAAAGGTACAAGCTATTTATTCAGAAATTAAAGTTTTTGAAGATGCTTATAAAAAACAGATTGCTCCGCTTAAACAAAAAATTGCTCAATTGGAGGAATCTTTTCTGGATAAATGGTTGGTTGATTCAACAGGAAGACCTGTTAGTAAAGGAATGGTGATTGAGAAGAATGGAAAGCGATTTAAGGTTCTTAACCGATATCAACAATGTATATTTCGATATTTAGGTAATGCAAGAGTTTCAGTTTTACCTGAAGGTAAAAAGCGAACTCTTGATATTTCTCCCTCTGAATTAGTTGAATTTACTATTGTAGAATTAGCGTAAAACTAAAAAGTAATGAATAAAAAAGAAATATCAATGAAAAAAGGTCAGAAGGTGCGCATCCTGCGTACCAATCAGGTAGCGACAATCGTCGAAGTGGAGTTAATTCGTAAAGGTGGCAAGGTACATCGGTATTGCCATTTGAAGGTAGATAACAAGCCGGATTTATGGCTGGACTCTTCAGAACTGGGGGGATTGGTGGAAAGGTGCCGGATTACTTTCCATGATGACAGAGGGCAGGAATTATACTTCGATGTGGAGCGTGATTATGGTGAGGAGAATTTGAGCATGACATTGACCGGACGTCCAGAAAACCTCAAGGAGCATCACGGAATCAATATAGTGATGGCCGAAATGTTCCTCGATGGTTTTAAGGCACACCAATCTCATTCTTGATAATCACCACAACATATGACGGAAGAAAATCTTACACCATATATCCCTATCGGAACTTTATTCAAATACCTGCTCAAGGATTACCGTAGGGAGCGACAGCGCACCATTCATATGGAGGCCCAAGTCAGAAGTCTGTTAAAGCGGAACGCCTATCTTGAGCAGGAAATAGGCAAAGTAAAGCAAAGACTGCTGAAGAAGGTGGAAAAGAGTGAGAAACAGATTGATTACTCGCAGGAAATCAGCCGGCTGCACCAGGCTGTTTCCTGCCGGAACAACACGATAGAGCAGCTCAGGAATGAGAATGCCCGACTGAAAAATGAACTCGATACGTATTTGCTGTTTCTCGGTAAGATTTAAGTCCTACCATCCGAACCCGGAAACAGTGTAATTCGTAGCGGCAATATACAGAACTATGTACTTTACTCAAGACGATATAAAACGAATCAAGGAGGCTTCCAAAGGCAGGCTTCTTGATGTTATCGGTGACTTCCACGAACTGCGCAAACGGGGGGCCGAATATAAATGCGAATGCCCTAAATGCCATGGACAGGAGAAGTTGCATATCTCTCCGGCCAAACAGATTTTCAAATGCTTCAGTTGCCCGGATATAAAAGGCAAGGAACCGCTGGACTATCTGCAGAGGCAGAAGACATGCAGTTCCTGGAAGCATGTGATTACCTGGCACGCAAATTCAATGTATTGCTCGACCCGAAGCCGGAGAAAAAGGCTCCCAAAGCCGCCAAAATGAAAAAACGGAGCAAGGAGGCCAAGGGAGAAAACGTAGATACATTCTGCGCCCGTATGCTTGCCGGCAGCGGGCTGACCTATCAGGACGTGACGGCACATATCTTCAAGAAGGGAGATACACAGAGCATTTTCGAGGCGAAGACTTTCCGTCCGGGAACCGTTGACGAATACGGCAATATCGTTGATGGGATGATGTCATCATCGAATATTACGACCTGGACGGCATGCCGGTCACTTATACCCGTAAGCTGCCGGGGCGTGGCAAGCAGGAGCTCAAAGTGTATTACCGCGTCCGCTGGCAGTTCCCGGATGAACACCGGGACAAGGAAGGGAAACCGTTCAAATACAAGTCTCCTGCCGGCAGCGGTACGCCCATATACATCCCGGAACGCATGAGGCAGATGTACAAGAGGAAAGAACAGTTCCCAAGGCTCTACATCCAGGAAGGGGAAAAGAAAGCGGAAAAGGCATGCAAGCACGGTATCCCCTCCATAGCGGTCAGCGGCATCCAGAACCTGGGACAGAAAGGGGCGTTGCCGGAGGATCTTGTCAAGATAATCACTGTCTGCGGGGTCAAGGAAGTGGCTTTCATTTTTGATGCGGACTGGAATGACCTCTCCAATAATATAAAGTTTAATACCCCCGTCGATACACGTCCCCGGTGTTTCTTCTCCGCTGCTCGCAACTTCAAGGAATATATGCGTATGCTGAAGAACCGTGGCATCATGGTGGAAATATTCATTGGCCACATCAACAAGAACGATGAAGCGACAAGGGACTGGACGACCTCTTGGCCGATAAACTGGCCGGCCATGAAGAGGAACTGGCCGAAGACCTGGAAGTGGCATGCAATGAAAAATCCGGAATGGGAAAATACGTGGAAGTATTCAAAATCACCACATGGAATGACCAGAAGCTGCGGGAATTATGGAACCTGCACAGCCATGAGAAATTTGCCGAGCAGCACCGCGAGGTCCTGCAGGAGCTTCCGGAATTTATCTTTGGCCGCTATGCCTGGAAGTTTGACGAGAACGGCAAATTGGTATCTGCCCTACCCTATGATGAGGATGAGAAGTTCTGGAATGAGGACTACAAGGAAACGAACGGTAACAGGGTGCCGGTGTTTGAGTACGACTATGTGGCCGCCAAGACCTTTTTCCAGAACCGGGGTATCGGCCGTTACCGCCTGCTCGATACCAAACTCTGGACATATATCCATCTAGAGCCACCGGTAGTCCGTACCATTGACGTGGAGGACGCACGCGATTTCATGTTCGCCTTTGCTGAACAGAACTGCAGCCGCTTCGTCAACAACCAGCTGCTCAAGGGAGGATCGCAATACGTCGGACCGTTCCAGATGTCAAGGCTCGCCTTCATCCAGCCGAACTTCATCTCCCCGTCCCGTGACGAGCAATATTTCTATTTCCGTGACCGTTGCTGGCACATCACCCAGCATGAGGTCAAGGAAGTGGGGTATGAAAGCATCACCCACCAGATATGGGATGAACAACGGAAGAACACCGATGCCAGGTACCTCGGCCACCCCCTCATTGTGTTCAGGGAGAAGGATGGCAGGTATGACTACGAACTCTCTCCGGAAGGCAGGAAATGCCACTATCTCCAGTTCCTTATCAATACCAGCAATTTCACCTGGAGAAAGAGACCTGAAGAGATTGAGGAGAGTGAAATCTTTGAAAACAACCTTCATCTGCTTTCAAAGATGTGCGCCATCGGCTACATGCTGATGGAATGCAAGGACGCGAACGTGACACGTGCCGTTATCGGCATGGACGGCAAGCAGTCGGAAGTCGGTGACAGCAACGGACGCAGCGGCAAGTCACTTGTCGGTGAGCTGATGCGCCAGGTTGTCGATACAGTCTATATATCCGGGAAACGGACGGACATCTTCAACGACAGCTTTATCTGGAATGACATCGACGAACGGACACGCCTGGTATTCATCGACGATGTCATGCTGAACTTCAACTTCGAGTTTCTGTTCCCCAATCTCACCGGAGACTGGACCGTGAACAAAAAGGGTGGCGCACGTATCACTTATCCGTTCGCCAAATCACCCAAAGTATATATTCCTACGAACCATGCCATCCGCGGTACCGGTTCCAGCTATACCGACAGGCAATGGCTGATAGCCTTCTCCGATTTTTATAATGACAAGCACAAGCCCATGGATGATTTCGGGGTGCTGTTCTTTTCCGAATGGGACTTCACCCAGTGGAACCTGACCTGGAACATGCTGGCCAACTGCATACAGCTCTATCTTAAATTCGGGGTCGTGCAGGCACCGGGCGAACGCCTGCAGCAGCGTAAGCTAAGGCAGGAGATTGGCGAGACCATCATATCCTGGGCGGACGAATACTTCAGCAGCGAAGAGCACTGCCGCCGTACCCCACGCAAGGAGATTTATGATAATTTCCGAAACTATGATCCGCAACAAAGCAAATACATCAGTACCACTGCCTTCAAGGAAAAGATAAAAAAATACTGCGAATGGAAGGGCTGGGTGTTCAACCCACACAAGTATGACGCCAAAAGCGGTCTGCCTCTCTTCCTGGACAAGGACGGGAAACCGGTTATAGATGACAAGTCCGGAGGAGTGGAGTATTTCACCATAGGCAAGACAGCCGGTGAGCAGACACCCCAGAGTGACCCGCATGAACTACCGGTTGGCAATCCGGACAACAAACTTGCATTCTGATGAGCGAGACACATTCCAGTATCATGGCCAGACTTATGCCGCTCTACGAGATGGCACCCGAACGTTTCATGGCGTTCTATGATGCGGTGTATCTGATGTGTGTCGATCTGCCGGAAGCTGCCGGTTCCGTATTTCAGACCGTTGCCGGGAAAAAGACCTGGAACTGTTCCGGGACATCGTGAAGACTCTCATTGCGGAACAGCCTTATGACAAGTATGCAGGACAATTGGAACTGTCGGATGATATGGAGTATGTGCGGCGGACAACCGGCTTTAAACCTTCCGGGAACCGCTTCATCCCGAAATGGAGAAAGGGATAGAATATGCCAATTTATTACGATGTAAAGATACATATTTTCAACGAATTACGCAAACAATCATGCTAAAAAAAGAGCACAAAATATTGGTGGTCGTTTCTCCGGAACCGGCTGAACGCAAGAGACTGTTGAGCCGCCTGGCAGTACGGCTCGGTTTCGCACTCATCCCTTCGGATGCAGCGAAAATCATATCGAACGACATCTACGGCATAGACCTGGCGACGGCCTATTTCGTTTTCTGCAGCAGCTACAATTTCCGTGGAGCCGTACTCACCAACCAGCGCTTGTATGAAATGGCGGCGCGAGGCTTGTGTGTGGCAGTAGGAGTCCGTTCCATTCCCCGTGAATATGAATTCATCTGCAAGGTGTTCTATCCGGAAGATTTCCGTGATGACATTCCCGGAAAACACAATGCGGAGTATTCTTGAAAGTGCATATTGGGTATTTGTCTGCATCCGGCTGTGCGTGAGTACAGTCGGATGCAGTTTTTTTTCTTCTGCCCCTTCCCCCCTCCCCCAACCCGTCATAATAACGATTCGGACAAACGTGCATGGAAGTGGCAGCAGACATGGGAATTCCCGGAGGGGGTATATTATTCTTTTTTTATTCTTCTTTTTAAAATTGGACTACCTTAAAAAATAGAGAAAAAATCGTGCATTCGTACGGATGTGCGGAATTAATCGCATATCAATCTGATATACAAATATTTATAAGCGTACAAATTCCGCACGAATCGTGCACGAATAGCGCACGAATTGTACTTTTCTTCAAAAAACGGCAAAAAGTACGCAAACGAAAGAATTAGTACGGTTTTGTACGCTTTTTGTACGATTGTAATAACTTGATATTCAATAATATACAGAACAAACCATGTACAAAAGCACTGTCGCACGATTTTTACGCTATATTCGTGCAAGGGCTTGGCTATATTACCGGTATTTTGTATATTTGTGTAAAAATCAATGCTTTAAATGACGAAGAAAGACCGATTTGTTTGCTGGCTCCCTTGCAAGCCTTATGTCAAGCAATTCCTGCTGTACAATTTCAATGCCCCGGACGACACCTGGACCGAAATAGTAAATCTGTCCCCGGACAAGGAGCTGCAGAACGACTTCCTTTCCAGGCTTGCAAAACCCGGACGATACGAGAACAGATACCGGAACCTGGCACGATATACCGCCAACGTGGCGGTGGAGATACGCCGTGATGACTTCTACCGATACGGATGGGCGATGTCGAATACCGAAGTGGTGGCGTTCGGCAGCAAGGTGGAAAGACGGATCAAGCAGATGCTTTTCCTCTATCTCGACACCCATGTCAGTATCGGAATCCCACTCTCGACCGCCATCCGCAACTTTCAGAACAGCTTCGGCTTTGATGACGACACCTGGTCTTATGAGACTATCCGCAGGGAGTATAATCGGCATGGATATAGGAAAACGGTGGAGAATACCACGATTTTAGACTTTATTAACCGTATAATTTTGGGGAAGTTGTCCGAATTCGGGACAATTTCCCAGCAGGGAAAAATGGCTTATGAAAGCAATGCATTATGATTTTGAAAACATCGGAGGATTGTTGCAGGTGATTGCCGTGCCTCCGGCCTCGTTCGTGCAAATCCGTAAGGACTATGCCGCCGGTCTGAACTATCTGGAACTCCGCAACCGGGAGGATATTGTTTCCATACCGGTATATGCCAATGACACCTATTCCTATAATGAAGACAAGGAGGTGAATGACGCGGGGGACTGCTGGAACGTTTCCATTGAAGGGGTGATTCCGAAACTTTCCCCGGCAAACCATCAGCTGATGGAGATGCTGGAGCGTGGCTTGTGGTATGTGCTGGCAGTGGACGGCAACGGGGCGGTCCATTGGTGCGGGCAGGAGGACGCACTCATGCTGTTCGCCACAAACAAGACAAGCGGACGTTCCGTGTCGGAACGGAACGGCACCTCATTCACGTTCACCTGCATCCAGGATGAACCGACCGTCTATATTGAAAACATGGAGGAAATATAACCGTACGGCTTCCTTTGCTGACACGCAACATTCTTTCAGTCAAATATTTATATGTCCGCTGACGGTGCCCGATGTCCTTGGGTACCGTTTTTTTTGCGTTTTTCTTTGCGCAAAAATAAGTTTTATGAACGAGACAGTTATCACATTATTCGGAGCGATTGACCGTTACTGGTACAACAAAAACTATCTGAAATACTTCCTTGACAAGGCCAAAGGCCAGCCCGTACGCCTGAAAATTTCCAGTTATGGCGGTGATGTGGCCGAAGCGGTCGCCATGTCCGCTTGATGGCCGAGCACGGCAATGTGACGGTGGAGTTCATCAGCTTCAACGCTTCGGCGGCCACCATATTGGCGTTTGGCGCCAAGTCCATCGAGATGCACGAGGACGGCATGTGGCTGGCGCATAAATGCAGCCTGGGAGTGGACATCTGGGGCCAGCTCAATGCTGACCAGTTGGAGGATACCATCAAGGAACTGCAGAACAAGAAGAAGAGCGCGGAAGCCATTGACCTGATGATTGCACAGAAGTACATCAACGTAGCGGCAAAAGCCTGAAGGAGATTATCACCCTGATGGAAGAGGAACGCTGGATGCCTGCCGCCGAAGCCAAGGAATGGGGATTCATAGACAAGATCATTCCCGGTACCCATAAAAAGCCGCAGGTGACCAATGAAATGACCGACTGCTTCACCGCGCTTGGTATACCGTTGCCGGCTATCGATTCGGAGGAGAAACCGGAACCGGAAGGCCGTGACAAAAACTTGGTCTCCCAGATTATCGACGGTATCAAAGGGCTGTTCCCTACCGGCAACAAGACTGACATTTCTAATTCAAATACAGTTATGCGTAAAGAATTTACTTTCATCAACCAGATCCTCAACAGCGAAGGCATTGAGGAAAAAGACGGCAAGATGTTGCTTACCGTAGAGAATCTGCAGGCCATCAATGACGCCGTCAAGGCCGCCAACGAAGCGAAAGCCAAAGCGGAGAAAGACCTGGCTGTCGCCAACACTGCCAAGGAGACCGCCGAAAACAGTCTGACGGCAGTCGTGAATGACCTTGACAGCCTGAGTGACAGCATCAAGAATGCCGCCGACAACAAGGCCAAGGTACAAGTTATCCGTGACATTGTCGCCAAGATACCCGGAACGGGTACCGACAGCCACCGGGAAGCGAACGAAGACAACAAGTTTGCGGACATCGCCACAGACCCGATCAACAGTTTTGAGAATGAGTAACACCTAAACTATTCTATTATGGATTTTAAAGCACCTATTGACATTACCGCCGTTCTGACCGCGGTAAAAAAGCACAAGGACATCCTGAAGGCGGTCGACAAGCTCGACGCCTCGGAGGTGTTGAGACATTTCACTCCGGTACCGGGCATAACCGACTCCCTTGAACTGGGCAAGGTGGAGGGCGGAAGCATCTCCGGCAAGTACACCGGCAAATTCACTGCCGGAAAGTATCTGGGCAAGATTGTTCCCCGACGTCTGGTAGTGCGTCCCGTTGTAATGGAGATGTCCGACGAGCCTGAGCGCTACCGACGCACCTACATCGCCGAGGTTCCCGGTACACTCCGCAAGGAACACCCGTTCGAGCTGTGGCTGATCAACCACGGACATGAACTGGCATCCAATGACCTGCTGTTTGCCATTTTCACGGCAAAATACAGTGCAGATGAAGAAAAGACGGACATTCAGGACTCTTTCGACGGTATCGGTACCATTATCACCGAAGGCGAAGCTGTCGGAGACATCTCCAGTGCCGAGGGTAACGTTTATGCGACCGGTGAACTGTCCCGTGCCGATATCGGGGAGAAGCTGCTGGAAATGTGGCGCCACATGCCACGTACTTCAAGCGCAAGAAGAACATCAAGATGTTCATTTCCGACGATCTGGGCGACATGTACGATGACTGGCGCAAGGACGAAGGCACCATTGTCATCGGACTCAAGGAGGACACTTCCGACACGCAGCACCTGCTTGGTTCCAACAACCGTTGCGAGCTGGTGCGCGTTCCGAACCTTCCCGACGGCAGCCAGTTCGTCATGCTGACCACCAAGGAGAACGTATGCTACGGCTTTGACAAGGAGAGCGACTTCAAGTCCATCAAGCCGTTCATGTCCGGCAATCCCTATACGTTCGATGCTGCGGGCAAGTATGTGATCGGTTTCCAGTTCGTGTCTGTGCACAAGTCCGAGTTCTGCGTCAACGACCGTCCGGTGGACCCGGAAGGGACCAATCCGTTCGGATACATTGAAGTGACCATTACGCCGGATGAAGCGGCCAACAACGGAGGCAAATGGCGTATCCAGGGCGAGGAATCCTGGCGTGAGTCCGGCACGTATGTGGCTGTTCCCGGTGGAAAGGAATATACCGTCGAGTTCCTGGAGGCTGCCGGATACACCACTCCTGCCGTGCAGAAGAAGACGCCCGCTGCGGGTGCAGTAGAGAAAGTGACGGGTACATACGTTGTTAAATCTTAAAAAATGGCGTGATTATGGCAGAAGTAGACCCTAAATTATGTATTGCCCTTGATGACATCAACGAGGCAATGGACTGCGAGAACCAGGACAACATGGGCGGTATCATACCGTCCGTCATCTTCGGTTATCATGCGGATGTGGCGACCTGGCCGGACTACCCGAAAAAGACGGAATCCCCTCTTTCTCTTGAAGAAGCCGGTACATTGGTCGGTGACCTGGTCATGAAGGAAGGCTGCAGGGCATACAAGATGGATTTCACCGACGAGCTGGCCGAGTTCAAGATTACCGACCAGGGAGAAAGCGGCGGGGAATCGTTCCTGATGGACCTGAATATCATTTCGGCCAAGATGCGGAAGAAGATATTCGGTTTCGAGAATGCGACCAAAGGGCGCAAGATGTTCTTTATCGTGACCGACAACAACGGCACGAACTACCTGATGGGTGACAAGCGGCGCGGCGCGCTCCGTGCGTCGGGTGATGGTGCCACTACCGGAGCAAGCTCCACTGCCCGCAACCAGAACACCCTCCACTACACCTTTACCGCACCGCGCAAATGTGTGTATGAGGGAGACACGGAGGACATCCTGACTGTAAAAGCCGCATCAGAAGTTCCATAAGACTTTTTTGTTCATGATTGGTTGTTCATGTCCGTCTCTCGCTCTCACGCAGGGGCGGACATTTTGTTTTGTCCTATTCCGGCAACAAAAATCGCAATAGCTTTGCGTATCATCAAAAAACAACGTACATACAATGTCAAAGATTACACAGAACTACATTGAGGCGCGCAGGGACGGCATCAAGTGGCTGAACTCGCAGAAACGTGATTACAGCACCGGTGTGAATATCCTGACCCGTTCTGGATATAAGGGGTTTGTCGCCGCACGTCTGGCACGCCAGGGCGAAAAGCCGCATACCCGCGAGAAGCTGGAATACGAGATCCGGCAGATGATCAAGGTGTGGTACCATCCGGATGATCCGCGCTTTGAGGATGTGGACCTGGCAGATGATGCAATGCCGGGCAATGACGGGCGTTCCGAGACGGTTCCCGAAGAGACGGCTGCCGCCATTGTCGCCGTTGCGGAGAGGGAACTGGCGCGTGAGGCGGACGAACAGCCCGCCTATCCTCCGGTGATGGCCAAAATCATCTATGACTTCCGGGAATGCTACAACGAACGTTCACGCCAGCACCGGATGCTTGCCGCACTGGGTGAGACAAACACGCAGGCTGTATGCACGCAGCGCAAGGATATTGTCGCCCGTATAGCCTTTCTCTCCAACCGCATGACACTGCTGGCTGCCATCAAAAGGCAGTTCGAGCAGGACAGGGAACTGCCGACTGAAGAGCAGCTGGACGAACTCTACAAAAAAGCGGATACCCCCGAAGAAAATCCGGAAAAGGAAGAGGACGAGACCGACATCAGTTCCCTATCCGTGGAAGAACTGAAGAAAGCGAAATCCAATGCCAAGAGCAAGATTACCAAGGCAAGGAACATGCTGCTGTACTCTTCGGAAAGCAAGCCCAAGGATGGCAAGGAGAATCCCCTTCCCGACTGCCCCAAACGCGTGAAATACGAGAAGAAGGTGGCTGCCCAGGAAGCACTGGTGGAAAGGATAGAATATCGTTTGGCAGAACTGCAATAGGTTATGTTGGTCTGTTGCAGCGAGATTGAGAATAAGATGATGCCGGTGGATGATGCAGTAAGTCCTATGCAGGGAGACCGATACCCGACAGGCTACATCCGCCGAACGGATGCGGCAGCCTCCGGCCACGACCTGCTGCGGAGAAGCTGCTGCATCCGGACGCCATGGGGGTGCTGGTACCCGGCAGGGACAAGCATTTCTACTCTTCAGGGGCGTTCAACCTGATCCAGTTGATTTTCTATATTCTCAGACAGACAGGCCCGGCACACCTGCTGCTTACCACCTATTCCATCTCCATGGACAGCATTGCGGCGATTCACCGGAAGGTGGAAACGGGCGAGCTGTTGTCGGTGCGGTTCCTGATAGACAACCGGGTACGCAGCATATCACCCAAACCGTTCGATTATCTGGTGACCACGTTCCCGGACTGCTACCGTTGCCTCGCGCTTCATGCGAAGGTGGCGCTGCTGTATAACGAGGACTGGAAGATTACCGTAGTGGGCAGCCAGAACGCCACGCACAACCCGAAGCTGGAACGTGGAATCATCCATACCGGCAGAGATATTTTTGATTTTGACTTTAAAATGCTGAATGATGAATTTGACTCAGGAACAACGTGAGGAGATAGAGAAGATGGCCTATCGTTTGATCCTCCGGGGCTGATAGCCATCAATATAGGTGCGATGAGACGGACTTTCTCGCGGAACTCCGCACACCGGGCACCGAAGTCCGGACCGCCTTCTACCGGGGGCATCTTCGCCAGACGGTTGAACTCCGGGAGTCACTCATCAAGTCGGCCGTCAATGGCAGCAACCCGGCACAGCAGGAGCTTATCAAGTTCATCAAATCGCAACAGCAGTATCTTGAGTATGAATAACAACCGTCTGACGGCATCCAAAAGCAAGGCCGCACTGGAGGAGCAATCCTACGACCTTATACAGCAGCACATCATCGACCCGGAGAACAGTCCGCTGCCGGAGCATCTGCGTGTACAGTGCAACCGGGTGCTGCAGATAGCACGCCTTTTGGATGACTATCCGAACGAGAGCCACATCATCAACATCATGCTGGCAAAATACCGTATCTCGCGTACCCAGATAAGGAAGGACATCGCCCTGGCAAAAGAACTGTTCAAGACACAGCACCAGTTCGACTGGGACTTCTGGTATGCCTGGATGATCAAGGACCAGATTCAGCTTATCCGGGATTGCAAGCTCAAAGGTGATCTCAAGCAATGGAACAACGCCAAGAAAGTGTTGCATCAGATGATTGGTGAGAAGCCGGCTTCCGTCGAGGACCCGCGACGCATGGAGAAGAATGTATTCTACATCCAGATCAACAGCATGGGGCAAAAGGTAGATATTCCCCTGAATGCCATCCGCAACCTTTCCCAGGAAGAGCAGAAGCTTTTGGTAGATTCGATGTACACGCCTATCGACGACGCACAAGCTGAAGAAATAATGAACTCATAACAGATTACCCATGAAAAAATTGACAAACAAACGACTCATCTCTTACTTGGTTGACCATAAGCACATTGATATGGTATCGGTCAACAAGACACAGATTGTCTGTACCGTATCTGCCAGGTTCAGGCCGGAAGAGGTACCGCAGCTGCTGGCTGATACCGGACAGGACATGCCCCGCATGACCTCCTCCGAAGGTGTGAACTACATTGTTTTCCCACGATATTGATACGGCAGGACAATGGACGAAAACGTCTGGGAAGAGGTCATACAGGTCAATCCGGCGCAGGCGGCATTCCTCGTGATGCCGTACAAGAACGGATATGTCATCTACTCGCGTGCCACGGGTAAATCATTCATTACCGGTGCCGTGATAGATGACAACATCCGGCTCATGCCGCGAGGGATTACTACGCTCACCCAAGCCACCATCGGGCAGGCGTTGACTAAAACCCTGCCTTCAGCGTTCAAGATGCTGGAGATGCTCGGTTATAAGCAGTGGGACCCGGTCAGCAAGACCGGTGACTATGTGGTGTGCCGCCGTCCCATCGAGGGATGGTACAAGCCATACGAGCACATCATGTCATTCGAGTACGGCATCAGCTTCAGTAACGGGCACATGCTCTACATACTTACCCAGGGCGGCAACAGCCGCGGTCCGAATGCGGACTACAACATCACCGATGAAGCACTGACACTCGACAAGGAGAAGTTCGACCAGGAGGCGGCGCCGACCAACCGGGGTAATGAACACATCTTTGGCCGCAAGTCCGAGAATCCCGTTCTGAAGCATCACGGCAACACCTTCCTCTCCTCCATGCCTTACACGCCTGAACAGAAATGGTTACTTGAACCGGCCAAGTATTATGAAGAAGAACGCGGCATCCGGCTGTTTGATGTCTGGAATAAGATTGTGCGGTTACAGATGCAGCTCATTGATGCAAGGATTGCGAATGATGCGAGACTGTTCAAGGAGATCTGGAACGAGACCGTCCGTCTCAGGCAAAGTATCACGCCGTTCGTTTCACGTGACGGCACGCTCTTTATCCTTGGCTCCATCTTCGACAACATCGCCAATGTGGGCATGAACTATATCCTGAACCAGTACAAGGTGATGGATAAGCTTTCCTTCATGATAGAGATCCTGAACTTCATGGTGGATAAGATTGATAGCTGCTACTACCAGTTGGATGAACGCCATATCTATTACAATGCGACCAATGACGACTATATCCGTGACTTTGCCGAAGATCATAACTACAACTGGCAGCAGCTTGCCAATAACGATGACAGCCGGCGTGACCTGGACTGCAATCCCAACCAGCCGATAGAGCTGACACCCGACTGGGGTTCTGCTGCCTCATTCCTGGAAGTGGCGCAGGAGCGCAACTATGACTTCGTGACGAAGCTGCTGACACGTGAGCCGGTAGACAACAACATCAACGAGTTCTTTGTCAAACGTGATGAAGAGGATGATACCATGGTGAACGCGCTGATGGACAAGTTCTGCCACTACTACCGTAACCATATCAACAAGCACCTGCATTATTACCGTGACCGTTACGGGGATGCACGCCGTGCCAACAACAAGAAGTCCTACAACGAGCTTGCCATCGAGCGCTTGGAGAAGCACGGGTGGACGGTGGAACAGCACACCCATGCGGGCATGGAGCCACCGCAGCATGACAAGTACCTGCTCTGGGCTTCCATCCTGGCAGAGAAAGACGAACGGTTCCCGAAGAAGCGTTTCAACGGCTCGAAATGCAAATATACACTCATCTCCATGAACAACGACGCGTGTCATCGAGGACCGCGAGGGGCGTTTTGCCAAGGATAAGCGCAGCGAGCGTAACCAGTCCATCCTTCCGGAAGAAGCCACCCACTTCGGTGATGCGGTGGATAAGCGTGTATGGACGAAGTACGGGCACCTGCTCAGGCAGGCATACGGATTCGTGGACGCACGTATCTGATTCACCTCATACACATACATCCGCAATCACAATCGCAATGCTTATGGCAGGACTCGCAACGTCCGCAATGGGAATCGCTGCACTTTAGGACAGAACGTCGTGTGCAGGACTGGCCGAGGGGCATCCTCCTTGTCATATTTCCTTGCTTCTTGCGCTTTTGGTTGCGTTTTTGGATAGGGCGCGGTCGGCAGAAACTTCCGTTTCTGTTTCCATTCGGATGGAAAGAGGGGTATTCTGTATTCATTATCAAAGAAGTATATTTCTTATAACATTCATTAACAAAGAGCACGGCGCGCGCAAAATCCGTACTGAAGGAACAGGCAGGCAAATCTATTTCCTCCAGTACGGATTTTGCGCGTCTCAGCGGTAAGTAGCGGCAGCTACTTGCGTTTGTCCGCATCCATGCAGGTAGCCCCGGTCTTTTCCGTTTCAATAGCTAAGGTAGAGACCGTAGAGCGGTAAGCGTTCCGCTTGGCGTGCCTCCGTTTCTTTTCCGCAACTCCTTTTCATTTCCTGCATCTCTGTATGCGGTCAGGTAGTCTTTTGAGTCCGCAAATGTAGGGCACCGGTCTGACAAGCAAGGTCGGGCGTTGTCCGCTAAAAAATCTCCAGCCCTACGGGTAGTATTCAAGCCTTCGGTTTTAGTCGGAACCTTGCGGAATGTCATCCTCGGCACCTCAATTATTGCGGCATCAAAAGGCAACCATACCGCACGTCATACAGACACGCCGGAATAAAAAAAAAAGTCGTTCCGGGAAACGGAGAAAATTAAAAAAGGCTCCACCCGACGACTCCAGAAATCCAGAATAAATTAAAAACTTACAGTTATGGCAGCAAAAAGAAACATTCCCGAAGCATGGAAAAATCAATGGTCTAAATTCATGTTTAACTTCTTTGACTACTTGCCTACCAAGTACGAGGCTAACAAACGGGAGTGGTCTATCCGCAGGATGATATGGGATTTTAAGGACGGGAAGCGCAGTGCGTCTGTGGCAGAACTTGTAGCGAAGAAGATGCGCGAGCAGTTCGGTGCGGAGGTTTGCAACGTGACGTTGGTCTGCATACCAGCCAGTAGCGGAGAGAAGAACGAAATCAGTTACAAGGCTTTTGCCGAAGAGGTGGCACGGCTGACGGGGTGCAGGAATGCGTACAAAGCAATTACCATTGAGGGAGGACGGCTTGCCATCCATGAGACGAAAGCGGCCAAGACGGTGCAGACGGTGGAGGTCATCAAGTTTGACAAGCGTTTTTTCAAGGGTAAGAAATGCCTTGTATTCGATGATATACTGACGCAGGGGCATAGTTACGCACGGTTTGCGTGTGCACTTGAAACGCTTGGGGCAGAGGTTTTGGGAGGCTATTTCTTAGGTAAGACAATTCTTTTATAACAATTTAATCCATACAATGAATACTCTTTTTGATAACGATTGCCGCTACATGAGCGACAGCGAACTGATTTACGAAATCAGCAACAACAGACAGATTGTTTCGGACATCGAACGCAGCAACGAAGTGATAGACCTTGAAAAATTGTTTTCCTCTTTGACTCCTGGACGCAGGAGGGTAGCCGTGGCAGCCGTGGAGATGTACAAGAGACAACTGTCGCAGCAGGTGGAACGCAGGCAAATAAGGATGAGCAAAGACGTATACGAACTGATGGAGCCGTTGATAGGAGATTTGCCGAATGAGGAATTTTGGGTCGTGTCGATAAACCAAGCCGGACGGCTTATCAAGAAAGTACGCATATCGGTAGGCGGCATTGACCAGACTTCAGCGGATATAAGGCTGATTATGCGCGTGCTGATTGATACGAGGGCAGTGCAGTTCGCAGCGGTGCATAACCATCCGAGTGGCAACAGCCGACCGAGCAATGAAGACAAGAGGCTGACGGAGCAACTTAAAAAGGCGGCAGGGTTATTCAATATCACAATGATAGACCACGTGATTATAACGAATGGTGGATATTACAGTTTTGGCGATGAGGGGCTGATTTGACGGAGGGGGTGCAGGGCGCACCCATTCCGTTTGCTCGCACGCTCGCAAACGGAATGGGCCCGAAAAGCGGAATGACTGGTCGTGTTACCGTTCCTTCAACCACGGAGGGGCTTTTTTGTCCTATGAGAGCGGATGGTTGGCTTCTATCTTTGTGACAAAAAGAGATATGATACGCTTTTTCACAAGATTCGTCGCCACCTATGGGTATGATTCACCGAAGGAGTTCTTTCTTTCGGTGGCTCCGAGCTTCAAGTACAACCTGCAATTTCCGGCCATCTCCTTCAGCGCCGTCACTGCCGTAGTCAGCGAATGGATAGGCATTACACCGTTCCTGGCCATGGCCATGCTCGTCGCCATTGTCTCCGAGATGTAGACGGGCATCCGGGCAAGCAAGGTCCAGGGAATAGGATTTGAAAGCTTCCGTTTCTCACGCTGCATCATCAAGCTGTGTATATGGCTGACCATCATCTATATCACCCACTCGTTCTATCTGGAGAGCAAGGCCGGAGCGGAAGAAAGCTTTGTCATGCTACTGGCCACCCTGTTCTTTTCCATTGTTAAGGTGTTCGTCATGACCTGGTTCTGCATCGAGCACGTGACAAGCATACTGGAGAACCTGGCGGTCATCGACGGCAAGCCGAAAGACGCGCTGATCAAGCAGGTGGGAATATTGTGGGTGACAGTCACGGATAAATTCAGAAAAAAGGCCGATGAGACGGAAGGTTAGCCATATGTTGCTTTGTGCGGTTATCGCACTTCTCTCCGGCTGGGCCGGCCACTGGCTGGGTTCCCGGAAACGGAGCATTGTCCGCGTACCGGAAACGGTAGTCAGGCATGATACAATACGCCCTGCCATTCCGGAACCGGAGGTGATTGTCCGTGAGGTACCCACAGAAGTGGATACGGCGGCTATACTGGCCGACTATTTCTCGGAGAAGCATTATCTTGATACAATTATTGAACGCCCTTACCTGAAAGTGGAGCTGACCGATGTCATATCCCGCAATTCATTGCTTGACCGCACGGTAGTGGTGGACTACCGGCAACCGGTCGTCCACCATAACGCGCTGGTCTTGGGAATGGATGCGGGACGTTACGGATGTGTACTGTCCGCAGGGTACCGGCGTAAGTCCTGGGAGTTCAGGGCGGGCTATGACTTGTACAACAGGTCGCTGGTGTTGGGAGTATCTAAAGACTTATGGAGATGGTGACAAATCTTGTAAATGACTCATATGTGTTTTCCTCTGACATGCAGGACATCCGCATTGCGGACGTGCATGACAAACTGAGCCTCAGGATGGAGGTTGACGGGCAGGAGGCACTGTCCGAAATTTATTATCCGGACCACAGCAACACAGTCATCATTTGCGACCCCGGAGACATTATCAATGAGTATTTTGTACGTCCTGAGCTCAACGGTGGGGATGACCGTGTGGCCTTGCTGCCCATGGAGGTACGGCTGGAACTCTCGGACAGCGAGTCCACCGAAAACTATACCCTGCATGTATTTTACTCAAGGTATCATGTGTCTTTCGACCCGCAGACGGACTTTATCTTCTACTCCCGATATAAAATCAAGCATATCAGGCAAAACAGCATTGACTATCTCTCCTTTTTCGTCTCGGCCAGGACAGAGGTATTTATAGACATCATATACATGGAGTCCGGCTCCAGCATCAAGAAAACCGTAAAGCTCGAACTGTCCGGCACAGACCGCATGACGGCATATAACATGAGTCCGGTAAAGATAAGCCGGCTCTCAGGCGTCCAATGCGACAATATCATATCGTATGACGCACGCATCACCAACGGTACATTGACAGACCTTGTAAGGTATGTCCTTGACCGGCAGAACCACCGGGAAATGCACCAGTTCCTCTACTATAACGTGTTCGGGCTCCCGGAATCGATTTCATTTTCCGGACTGGTACAGTACAGTCCGGAACTGGAGGGGGATATTGCGGATCTGACGAAACAGAAACGGAGGTTCAGCCCTTTCTTCAACGATTTACGCACTGTCAATACCGGCTATCTGGACGAAAACAAATACAAGGCATTGGTGGACATGCTGACTTCTCCGGTACAGCGATGGTATGACACGCCTTCACTCCCGATGGAGATCATCATCACGGACATCGACTTTACCCATACCAAGATGGGGAACCAGCGGGTGAACGTGAACCTCACCTTCTGCCCGGCAAGCAGAAAGCACCAGGTATTTGACCGGTACTCGTTCGGTGGAGGAATATTCGACTACACATTTGACAGAACATTTGAATGATATAACGATATGGAGACAATACGCAGAAACCTGGCTCTGGCCGACATGGACATCCGCACGGACGAACGCGGACGCCGGCGCATCTTTTCGATAAAGTTCGTCAGTAAGGAAGGCAAGGTCTATTTCATGCCCCAGGCCTACGCCTGCGGTGCAGGACGCATGAACATGAAGGAATACCAGCTCCGGGGCGTGCAGCCCTGCGACTGCAAGGGAAATCCGGAAGGACACCCCTACCCTGTGGATATTGACCTGATACTGGAGTATAACAAAAAGAAAATAATATTCTGATGAACATATTGTTTAATTCAAGCGGCATTCCCCTGCTGATGCAGTCCACGTACATATTCGGCGAAACGACGGGGACACCCCAAAATGAAATGAAGGAGCGTACCCGAATCCTGGCGCCATATGACTTGTCGAATGTTTCCTATATAGACATCGACGGAGTGAAGGTGCGTCCATGGGAGATGAGAATGATTTCCCCCAGAAGGCGGCTGAAGAGATAGGAAACACCAGCGTGCTCAATACGGGCCTGAAGTTTCTTCGTAACCTGACACTTGGGCAAGGCATATATCCTTGTACGGTGAACGGTTACGACAATGATGGTAACGAGATACTGAAGCCCGTTACCGATAGCCGGGTACAGACTTTTATTGCTTCCCGGAATGTGAGGCGCTACATGGAGAAGGTGCTTCGGGATTACTTGAAATTCGGTAACGGTGCCGTCCAGTTTGTGCCGTCGGCTGCCGGCAATTCTTTTGCAGGGGTCAATCCGGTCAATGCGCTTTACCGCCGTTATTCCGAAATGGACGAATACGGTGCCTGCAAGTGCATCGTTTCCGGATATTGGCCGCAACGTCCGGACAAGGGACAATACACCAGGCTGGATGTGCTCTCCGAATACGACCCGCAGATGCACGCTGAAGTGTTGAAGTTTGCCGGAAAGGTGAAGGATGGTTTCATCATGCCGGTACGCGACAGCTGGAGCAATGACGACCTTTACGGCATGCCCATCTGGTGGCCCGCCTACGTTTGTGGATGGGTGGAGATAGCCCATCTTATCCCCCATTTCCTCAAGAAAGCCTACAAGAACCAGATAACCTGGAAGTGGCATGTACAGATACCGTATTCCTACTGGGAGAAGAAATACCCGTCCAAGGACTATTCTGCCAAGGAGCGTGAGGCGGCCATACAGAAATATATGGACTCTGTGGAGCAGAACCTTTGCGGACCGGACAATGCGGAGAAGCCCATCTTCTCTCATTATGCCGTGAACGAGATGAACGGCAGGATTGAGGAGGAGTGGAAAATCAAGCCGCTGGAGAACAAATACCAGGGCAGTGACAATCTTCCGGTGTCGGCAGCCGCCAACTCCGAGATACTGTTTGCATTGATGGTGAATCCGAATGTGCTCGGTGCAGGTATGCCCGGTGGCACCTATGCCGGCAACCAGGGCGGTTCCAATATCCGTGAGGCTTTCCTTGTGAACATTGCCAACGCGTGGATTGACCGGCAGAATATCCTGGACCCTATAGAACTCTATATCAAAATGAACGGTATGCCGGAATGCGAGCTGCGTTTCCGCAATACCGTTTTAGTAACCCTCGATACCGGCAGCGGTACCAAAAAAACATTGAGCTAATGATATTCAGTGCAAAAAAATGGAACAACGGCAAGGAGCTGAAAGCGGTGATGAAGGTGAACACCGCCATCTCCTTTGACATGATGGAGGCACCGCTTCGTAATGCTTTCCGGCAATACCTCGTACCGTTATTGGGCGATGCGATGGCGGGAGAAGTGGTCGAGATATACGAATTCGGTCCAAATCCGGATGTATTGGAACAGAATACCGAAGGGGCAACCGAACGGGAGAAACTGGACAGCCGCCTGCTGGAGATCTGCAAACGCGCGAACGCGAACCTGGCGTTCTGGAACGATTTCGATGAAATCAGCATGCGTATCACCGATGCGGGCTTCCAACGTCAGAAATCCGACAACGGCGAATCATTCCAGCAGGTGTACAAGTACCAGGAAGATAACCTGCGGGCATCGTTACGCAACAAGGGGTTCAATGCGCTCGACGAGCTGCTTGAGTTTCTGTATGCCCATATAGCCGAATATCCGGAGTTCGCGTCCTCCCAGGCCTATCAGGACCGTAAATCGGCCATTGTCCGCAGTACCGCGGATGTCAATGACGTCTGTTTTATCAATGGCAGCCGGATTGTTTTCCTTCGCCTGCAGCCGCACCTGAAGTTTGCCGAGGAGATGCTCCTTCAGCCGGCCATCGGTGACAAGCTGTATGAGCATCTGATTGACGGACTGGTAAATCCCCCAGAAGATGAAGAAGCCCGGAAGAGCATGGAGCGGTTGCGCCTTGCCTGCTCCCGCTACATTGTGGCAATGGCGGTCAGACGGCTGCTGATGGAGACGGGTAGCGTCACGGACCGGGGGCTGTACTTCACCGCTGTACAGCCGGGTGAGAAGGGCAATGAGGAGAAGAGACCCGTCGATGCGGAGCGTATCGCCGTACAGATCCAGAATCTGAAAACGGATGCGGACATGTACATGACCGTGCTGCTGCGTACGGTACGGAGTTGTTTTGAAAATTTCTATGAGGGTGATCCCAGGCAGATATACGACCGGGACAATGACCATAAACGCACATTCTGGACATGAGGGAGCTTCGCATTACATACCGCAGGTTCGGAATCCGCCATGAGATAATCCGCCGGGTACCCCAGAAATGGGAGGAACTGACACCGGCACAGTTCCTGCTCGTCTCGCGGCTTTATCTTCAAGAAATAGACGAACCATCCTTCCTGAAGGATTTCTATTCCCTGCCGTCCGGGGTCGGTTCCGACACCTATTACAGTTATAAGCTGAGCGAACTGGTGGAGTTCATCAGCGACTGCCGTGTCCGGATGGACCGCTTTATCCTTCTTGCCGTCTCCGGGCTGAAAGCACCGGGAGAACGCTTGAAGGGGATGTGTTTCGAGCACTTCATGCACGTGGACACGGCTTTCAACCGATATGTCCGTGACGGCAAGGATGCCTCACTGGACACTTTCGTATCAATGCTCTATTTGAAAGACAACGAATATATTGTCCTACCGTCGGGTGGGAAAAACGGCTTATTTAGCAGGCAGAAACCGCTGATACTGCAAAAACGGATAATGAAGGTGGCAAAAATGGACAGGCACGTCAAGTATGCCATATTCCTGAACTACGTTTTTGTCAAGAGGTGGCTTTCAAAGGCTTTTCCTTTCCTCTTTCCGTTGGATGATGAACCGGAACCGGAGGAGAAGCGGAAAAGACCAACAGCACCGTCTGTCAACTGGCTCGACATCTTCGACGCCTTTGTCGGTGACGATGTGGCGGTGATGGAGAAATACCAGGCGATGCCGGTGGCAACGGCATTCCGTATATTGAATAAAAGAATCCGTGACGCTCAAAAAACAGAAGAAATGACTTTTTCGGAATACATAGAGAAGCTGGCTGAAAGGCATGTCGATATACGACACAAGGAGAATGATGAAGTACACTTCCTCTCATCAGAACGGGAGAAGCATACGGCACTGGACAGCGTACTCCACTATCCGGCAGTGATTGTGGACCGTGGCTCAGGATTCGGTTACGGTGGTAATCCGGGTGCATACCGAAAAGACCGCGATTACCTGCTCTTCATTGTGGAGCATGTGTCCGACACCTCCGACTATGAGCAGATAGAGGCTGCCCTTGACAAGTGCGAACGTATTCTTGATGAGCTGCTCAACCAAATTTTGGAAGACAAAAGGATGAAAAGGCTGTGGCTCGCTTTTTCCTTGGAAGATGTGGAAGCGGATTATGTGGTGAACAATGATAACCAGCTTTACGGTGTAGTTGCAGCTGTTAGTCTGTCCGAACCTTATAAAGCTTTGAACTGCCGGAAGGCATTTGTATTATAATATGGCAGATACGATTGACATACTCAAGGAACTTGCCCTACAGGTACGGTACGCTACCCAAGAGAATGAAAATACGGCAGAACGGGTAGGCCGCACGCTGGTCGGAATCTTGAATCTGTTATCCAAATACTCCCCTGAAGAATTGGAGAAGATTTTTCTGAGGAAAGATCGAGCTGACGGCACAAATTTTCTGTTGAAGTTCGGCGAGTTTATCGACTCTATGGTCGCAGGCAAGGGTGCCGGAATATTCCCTGACGGCCGCGCGCAGTTTGAACGCCTTGAAGTCCGCGATTCCCTTACTGTCCTTGAACTTATCTTCAACCGTCTCTCTGCCATGGAGAGCGACTATTCCTTCTCCGAGTCCGGTACTATCGAAAGTGTATCGCAGCTTGAAGACGGCACATACAGCCTGAAGATGAAGAAACGGTGGGATAACGACTTTACTGCACTGGCAGAAAACGATGTTGTATATGGTGTTGTCAATGACCTTGCATCAGGTGGCGGCAAGTATTATACCTCCTGGCTACGTGTCTTGCATGTTGACATCTCAGCCAATACGATCAACGCTGTGATGTACCCTGATAGCGAGGTGCCGGGTGGCAAGAATTATCCTCCTGAGCCGTTGATGATATTATCACACCGTGGCAACCCGGTTGATGAGGAACGGCAGGGTTATTGGTATCTGTCTTCTCGTGAGAAGTGTATCTGTATGCTTAACGGGGTCACAAAACCCGTCCTTGAGGAAAGCAACTATTCGGTGATCGTCGGCAGGCTGAAGCATCTGTCTCTGTTCGACAACCTGCCCATCAACTACCTGCACTCTTATATCTACGTTCGGGGATTGGTAGCGCAGGACATCCACCGCATCGACTTCCAAGGCGTATTGCCCCGCATCGCCAACGACCGCGGCGAGTGGAGCATGGAGACCGCCACGGGAGCAGAACCCTACCAAGCCGACCGCGAGGCACAGACCGAGACTGTACGTGTGATGATGTACGATACCGTGTGGCACTACGGATGCAAGTGGATGTGTCTTGTTTCCGGCACTACCGACGAACCCCAATACGGTTCCGCATCCTGGGCAATGATCGAGGGCAATCCGGATTTCAGCATCGATATAGAAAGCTCCAATGGCTGGTACTTCGATGCGGAGCGTTTTGCTACCACCCTCATCATTACCGGTGAGCTGTACAACCGTGACGTGACGGCGCATATCCTTGACAGTGATGTGGAGTGGACGCGCGACACGGGCAACGTCACCGAGGACAACGCCTGGGCGGTCGCACACGCGGAAACCGGCAAGTCGCTGCCGCTGACGGTCAACGACCTCGGCCCCGACTATATGAACATGACCGGGTGCAAGTTTATCGCAAGGGTATTGCTGCGTGACGGGCAGAACAATTATGAGACAATGAATTATATAACCTTTTAAAAAATGAATTATGCAAGTCAGCAGAGTGTCAAAAGTGGAGTTTGGTAAAAGCCATGTAGTGGAATACAGGTATAAAGTGTTTGGATTGTTCCCCGTAATCCGTATCACAATAGTTCATGGTGATGGTATGGATGATTGTCTTGAAAAGGCGGTTGAAGAGAAGACAGGTCATAAGGATGTCACAATCATTTCATATACTTGATTATGCAGACTATACAGAAGAAGATAGAGGTCAACTACCGCCCTCTCCAGACCAGCGGCGGGATAGAGGTTGTCGGCAGCGTGCCGGACGTGCAGGTGTACCAGGCTGACAAGGCCGAGTACACTCCGGACTACACGCTTATCCCCCTGACGCTGTTCCCCCGGTGCAATGCCACCGACCCGGATGCGGTGACCAAAGTGGGCGCGGTCAACGCGTCATTGGTCAACATGAAGTGGTACGAGCGCTTGAACGGTGTACGGACATTGATTACATCTGCCAACAAGAGCTATGTCATTACCGAGACCGGAGCAACAAAAGGGACTATTCAGGTGAAAAAGAATACCGTTCCCGGCAGTCCGGTAACACTGGAGTTCTACGCCGAGTATGTCGATGCGAAGCGTACCGGACAGACGCATGTCTACCGTTTCAGCTGTCTTGTTCGCGCCGTAGATGGCAGCGAAGCACAGCCTAAGCTGGTGATTGATTCTCCTTCTTCTTTGGATTGGAATCCTTGCCGTGATATATCAAAACATATCATTACCGCCAAGCTGCTTGTCGGCGATGTAGATGTCACAGCAACCAACAAGTGCAAGTTCTTCTTCTATCGGAAGCTGAATACGGGCGCACTGGAGCAGATTACCGACGGTAACGGCGACAATGACTGGGAGTTCGTATCACTGACAAAGAACGTGCTTACCATAGACCGGGACTATATCGGCCACGAACAGACCTACGTTGTGAAAGCATCGTACTCGAAGGACGGTGCTCCTTCATCCAAGCCGGACAGTGACATAGACTATGTCTCCACCACCATTCGCAGGCGTATTCCCGCCATCGAGATTGACTGGGAGGGATTTCCGCAGCAGGTGGCCGACGGAACCAAGATGATATACCCGAAACCGGTCATCCGTGATACGGCAGGGATTGTCCCCAATCCCCAGGCCATCCTTGAGTGCGAATGGTACACGAAGGCGGCCGGCGCCTCCTCATACGTGCTGGCCGCTGCCGGGTACTCGCCCTCCATCCCATGCACCGACGGCATGATGCTACAGCTGAAGGTGATTGACAAGGGCCCGTATGCGGCGGTGGTGACATCTGACGGCAAGTACGTGACGGATGACAGCGGTAAGTTTATAGTGGCAAGGAAAAGGGATGTTTAACCATTAATCGATAGCAGTATGGCATTTTATATCAAAGTGACGAGAGAGGTTGCGGACAAGCTGGGAGTGGCAGGAATCCGCAACAGCACTGCCGACGGCAATGTGCTGTTATGGCAGGCCGATGTGGCAGGCTTTCCCGGCGATACGGTATTCGACCGGGCGGCAGTAGTCGGGGGCGTGTGCCTTTCCCCGCAGCAGGCCAAGGGTGAGATAGACGGCGTGGAAGATCCGGTGGAGGTCGCCACTCCGGAGGGTTTCATGGATAAAGGCGGGGAGGAGGTGACCGATGAGCGTAGCGAGTAAGGTCGGGCAGGTGATATTCTCACAGAAGTCCGGTGTATACATGCCTGCCATCATGTGCGACAAAGGCGACCTCTATCAAGAGTATGATGGCGAGTCGGGTGCTCCGACCAACATAGCCCCCGACTTCACCACGATGAAGCCGACGCTCTCCTTCCTTCTCACCTCCTCACGGGTGGCTGAGGGGATTGTGGTGCCCTCTTCCATCAGGTGGTATTTCAATGACGTGTTGATAAGCTTCACATCCAACGTTTCCACGAACACGTTTGGCGGCGAGACGGGTCATTTCAAGTTCATTCCATATAAAGCAGGCACTACAAACTATTACGGGCTTCAGATCGTGAAGAATCTGGTGAAGGCGTCATCCGGTGCGAGCTGCAGCGTCAAGGCGGTGGCTACGGTGACCGTGGGCAACGTGTCGGATGAGGTGCAGTTCGTCTACAGCATCCCTATCACCAAGGGTGTGGGCAACCAGAACGTGGTGACCATCGTTTCGGGTGATGACAAATACTTTGCCATCGTGAGAAGGGAGGCAGTGTCGTTCTCACGGCGATGGCGAGACGTGGAGCGTCAGAGATCACCTCCGGACTGACCTACAAGTGGTCCAGGATGGTTAACGGTACCTGGCAGACACTCGTCGACCAGACTGGCAAGAGTCTGACCGTCACGGACAGCCTGGTTGACACTACGGGTATCTTCAAGGTGGAGGTGTCGCAGGGCGGCAATCTGATAGGCCTTGACACGCAGACGGTGATGGACTTGTCAGACCCCTACGACATCATAACTAATCCCAATCCCGAGGATGAGACGATTGTTTCCGGTTCCGGAGGTTCGGTGACTTATACGCCTATCCTTGTCAAGCGGGGACAGACCACGAAGGCAATGAATATGCTGTTCTATTTTGTCTTTATGGATTCGGCAGGGGTCATTCTCAATCCGGCTACGGCGAATGTGGCTGCGGCAAGCGGTACCTGCACCGAAGCGATGTGCCAGCAGGCAGGCGGCAATGTTTCATGGACATTCTCAACAGCAGCATGATATGGCAAAGAAAGCGTTGGCAAGCAAGACGGGAGAAGTGAAGTATCTCCAGCAGGGACCGGTCGGCCCGCTGGTCTATCCGACCGGGGAGTACGCGGCATCCGTATCCTATACCCGTACCCCACTGTCCGCACCCATGGTGCTGTGTGAGGGGCAGTATTACGTATTGAACAAGGAGGGCACCTTCAAGAATATTAATCCGAAAAAGGACTATGCGGCCAACGGCAGCAAGGCCACCTGGGTGCTAATGGACAAGGTCAGGTATTCGTTTGTCGAGATTCTGATGGCGAACTTCGCAAAACTGGCGAGCGCCGTATTCTACGGGCAGTACATGTTCTCCCAGTACGGGGTGAGAGCGGACGGTTCGGCCGTGGAGACGGAGGGCGGGTACAAGGACTTCAATTACAGTGATCCGATGAATCCGACGAACGGGTTCAGGCCGAACCTGCTGATTGACTTCCTGAGAGGGAGCCTTTATGGGCGGAGTGTTGACTTGCAGGGTGACATTACAGCCGAGACAATGAATCTGAAGGTTTGTACAAATTCAGACAATGAATTACCTAATGGCTCTATAATACTTTATCCAAAGAATTTGGGGCCTTTACCGGAACTGGAAGCTGGCACTTGCCAGGAAATGAAGATGTTGTTTCCTATTGCGACAAGGGTTCCCCTTTCCGTAACTTTAACCACTGTATCTGCCAATGTGAGGATTGCGCCCAATGGCTCTATACTTGATTCTGCGTCAAGTTATGATATAGTAGATGCTTACGGATATCATGAATTAATCGGGTTTAGATATGCCGATGGGGATATTACCTATTGGTGTGTATTTAAAAAATAAAAGAGTGTATGAAAGTTTTTTATAAAAGCGAGGTGGTGAAATGGCTATTGTGGTAAGGCTACAGCACCATCACATTCATTTGATTTTAAATTTACAAAACGAGAATAAAAACAAAATGTTAAACTGGTTGTCGTTTTTATCCGAAAATGACGACCCTCAAAAGTACAAGGGATATGATAGAGAAAGTAAACATAAGTCAAGCAATGAACCAGTGTCAGATAGTGACTGATACAAACTATGTGTATGTGGAACTGGCAGATGGTAGTCGGGGGAAAATAAAGAAAAGTGATTTGGCAAATGTGATGAATACATTAATAGGAGGCTTATTTCCAAAGTTATTTTTCCACTCCTTCAGCTGGAAATGTAAAAGGCTTTATAATTAGAACAGCAATAAGTACGGCACAATATCGTGCCATAAGGTTGCAATGCTCTATAGGTTTTAACCAAAACAATATGAGTAATGAGAATTTCTCTGTTAATATAAAGTATTGGGAGAACAAATTCGCAGACAGTCGTCTATCCAAAGAAAATTACAGTTCAACAATATGTAACTATATCGTATGCTACGTTGATAATGACAATACTTTCAGTTTTTATTTAAACAGTAAATACCCAAACCATTCTGGCGGCTATCTTATGTTGTATGCCATATCAAATGTTAATGGAAACAAGAACCAAATTCTCTCCATGGAAGCGGTAACATCGGAATATGTTATTGGCTCTCATTCCAAGGAAAATAAAATTACCATTTCATAAGTCTTTCCAATTTTCTGCCTATAATTAAAATCCGTCCTATCCTCACGGACAAGACGGAAAGTCTGTATTAACTAATTGATTAAGTATAAGTTCTATAAATTCCAACTCTTCGGACTTTACTTTATAGAACAAGAACTACTTACTATGCCTAAAAAGACATGCGGTAAAATTAATAAAAATCAATCAGAATGCCAAACAAAACCCGCTCAAACCATCTCGGCTTGAACGGGCTTAATTTGCGCACATTGGACATCCATTATAAAAGGTATGAAGTGTAATTTAACAAGCAAACAAACATTCTGTCCAATGCGCAAAAGAAAGAGATAGGGTGGCAACCCGAATTCAACTTTATGGCGTTCCCAATGCCTTCTAAGTACATGCTCTATCTTCACAAATAAGGCATGATTATCGGGTTGTCAATGCACCAAAGGTATGATTTTTATTTCAAAGGAACAAATCCTATATTACAAGACATGCTGAAAAAAGGGAAGTCAATGGTTTGTTTGAATTCTCTTGTAACCCGTTCCGGCCATCTCGGTCAGAACGGGCAGAATACTTCTTGTCAATGCAGTCCATTCATGGGGTAGACTGCATAAAACCTAAACACTTAACTGGAATAATTGGCGGCATTACCCACCAAAAGCATCCGATCTTCACAGACTGAGAATACTTTCATTATTCCAAAGAATAAAATAGTATTAGTTAAGTAGTATATCGGCTAACTATACAAAGTTACAGTATTTAGTCGGAAACAGCAACCATCTAAGTAAAAACATCCCGATACTTCACAGACCGGGATGCAATGCCAAACAAAGAGAGTTTCCGAA
>ENA-OQCF01000100-OQCF01000100.1-human-gut-metagenome-genome-assembly--contig:-NODE-100-length-30234-cov-2.759757_pt1 | contig 30234 bp, 30 predicted proteins | sample MGYA00242756_ERZ504573 | MGnify/ENA primary metagenome ERZ504573 (study PRJEB26092, sample SAMD00036240) | human gut metagenome | host: Homo sapiens | study: EMG produced TPA metagenomics assembly of... | reverse complement strand
GAAAAAAAGAAAAAAGTAGTAGTAGCATTCAGCGGGGGGCTTGATACCTCTTTCACTGTAATGTATCTGGCTAAGGAAAAAGGGTATGAAGTGTATGCTGCTTGTGCAAACACGGGTGGTTTCAGTGAGGAGCAGCTGAAGCAGAACGAAGAGAACGCTTACAAACTGGGTGCTGTGAAGTATGTGACATTGGATGTGACCCGGGAATACTATGAGAAGAGCTTGAAATATATGGTATTCGGTAATGTGCTCCGTAATGGTACTTATCCTATTTCTGTAAGTTCTGAACGTATCTTCCAAGGGTTGGCCATAGCACGTTATGCTAATGAAATAGGTGCGGATGCTATCGCACACGGCTCGACTGGTGCGGGTAATGACCAGATTCGTTTCGATATGACTTTTCTGGTATTGGCTCCGGGGGTTGAGATCATCACATTGACCCGTGACATGGCATTAAGCCGTCAGCAGGAAATTGATTATTTGAATGAACATGGTTTTGCCGCTGACTTTACAAAATTGAAATATTCTTATAATGTAGGTCTTTGGGGAACTTCTATCTGCGGTGGGGAAATATTGGACTCTGCGCAGGGTTTGCCCGAAAGTGCTTATTTGAAACAGGTGACCAAGGAAGGAAGCGAACAGCTTCGTCTTACATTTGAAAAAGGTGAGCTGAAGGCTGTTAATGACGAGAAGTTTGATGATCCTATCAAGGCTATTCAGAAAGTGGAAGAGATCGGTGCACCCTACGGTATCGGCCGTGACATGCACGTTGGGGATACCATTATCGGTATCAAAGGGCGTGTAGGATTCGAGGCTGCTGCTCCTATGCTGATTATCGGAGCCCATCGTTTCCTTGAAAAATATACGTTGAGCAAGTGGCAGCAATACTGGAAAGACCAGGTTGCCAACTGGTATGGAATGTTCTTGCATGAAAGTCAGTATCTGGAACCGGTAATGCGCGATATTGAGGCAATGTTGCAGGAATCTCAGCGTAATGTAAACGGTACAGCTATCTTGGAACTCCGTCCGCTTTCATTCTCTACTGTGGGTGTTGAATCGAAAGACGACCTGGTGAAGACCAAATTCGGTGAATATGGTGAAATGCAGAAGGGATGGACAGCAGAAGATGCCAAAGGCTTTATCAAAGTGACTTCTACACCTTTGCGTGTTTATTATAATAACCACAAGGACGAAGAAATTTAATAAGTATGATTAAAGCAGGAATTATCGGTGGGGCAGGTTATACGGCGGGCGAATTGATTCGTCTGCTGATTAATCACCCTGATGTAGACATAAAGTTTATAAACAGCAGCAGTAACGCCGGCAATAAGATTACCGACGTACATGAGGGACTCTATGGTGAAACGGATTTGGTTTTTACCGACGAACTTCCTCTGGATGAGATTGATGTATTGTTCTTCTGTACGGCTCATGGAGATACAAAGAAGTTTATGGATAGTCACAATGTACCCGAGGATTTGAAAATCATAGACCTCAGTATGGACTACCGTATCAAGAGTGATGACCATGACTTCATCTATGGTTTGCCGGAACTGAACCGTCGTGCTATCTGCCATAGCAAGCACGTGGCCAATCCGGGATGTTTTGCCACTTGTATTCAATTGGGTTTATTGCCGTTAGCCAAACATCTGTTACTGAACGAGGATGTAATGGTAAATGCCATTACCGGAAGTACAGGGGCAGGGGTGAAACCGGGTGCTACCAGCCATTTCAGCTGGCGTAATAATAATATGAGCATCTATAAACCGTTTTCTCATCAGCATGTTCCCGAAATCAAGCAATCATTGAAACAGTTGCAAAACAGCTTTAATGCTGAAATAGATTTTATTCCTTACCGGGGTGATTTCCCGCGTGGTATCTTTGCTACTCTGGTAGTCAAATGCAAGGTGGAACTGGAAGAACTGGTGAAGATGTATCAAGACTATTATGCCGAGGATTCTTTCGTTCATATTGTAGACAAAAATATAGATTTGAAGCAGGTGGTGAACACCAACAAGTGTTTGATTCATTTGGAGAAGCATGGCGATAAACTGCTGGTTATCTCTTGCATTGACAACTTGTTGAAGGGGGCAAGCGGACAAGCGGTCCATAATATGAATCTCATGTTCAATCTGGAAGAAACCGTAGGGCTGAGGTTGAAACCGTCTGCTTTTTAATAAAGAAGAGTTTATGAAATTATTTGATGTATATCCTCTTTTTGACATAAACATTGTCAAGGGAAAAGGTTGTCATGTATGGGATGATCAAGGTACGGAATACCTTGATTTGTATGGTGGTCATGCGGTTATTTCTATCGGTCACGCACATCCGTATTATGTGGAAATGATAAGCAAGCAGGTTGCACAGTTGGGATTTTATTCCAATTCGGTGGTTAACAAGCTACAACAGGAAGTGGCAGACCGTTTAGGGAAACTTCGGGTTATGATGATTATCAATTGTTTTTGATAAACAGTGGGGCCGAAGCTAATGAAAATGCGTTGAAACTGGCTTCTTTTTACAATGGTCGCAAACGTGTGCTTTCTTTTTGCAAAGCATTTCATGGACGTACTTCACTGGCAGTGGAGGTAACCCACAATCCGAAAATTATAGCCCCAATCAATGACAATGGGCATGTGACTTATCTGCCTTTGAACGATATAGAAGCAGCTAAAGCGGAATTGGCAAAAGGAGATGTCTGTGCGGTGATTATTGAAGGTATTCAAGGAGTAGGCGGTATTCAGGTTCCGGAAGTGAAATTCTTGAAAGAACTGAGTAAGGCTTGCGAAGAAGTGGATGCAGTACTTGTTTTGGATGAAATACAATCCGGCTACGGGCGTAGCGGTAAATTTTTTGCTCACCAACATGCAGGTATCCGTCCCGATATGATTACGGTTGCAAAGGGGATTGGCAATGGCTTTCCGATGGCTGGTGTCCTGATCAGTCCGAAATTCAAACCCGTATATGGACAATTGGGAACCACTTTTGGTGGTAACCACCTGGCTTGTGCTGCTGCTATCGCGGTGCTGGATGTTATGAAAGGTGAGAACCTGGTAGAGAATGCTGCCAAGGTAGGTGCTCATCTGCTGAAAGAATTGAAACAATTCCCACAGATTAAAGAGGTGCGTGGCGAAGGTTTGATGATCGGTATGGAATTTGACGAACCGATTAAGGAACTGCGTCAGCGTCTGCTGTTCGAACAGAAAGTATTTACCGGAGTCAGTGGTACGAATGTAATCCGTCTGCTCCCGCCTTTGTGTCTGACTATGGCTGAGGCTGATGAATTTATTGAACGCTTTCGTAAAGTGTTGGTATAAGCTGGAGATTCAAGAGGGATAATAATCAGCGAAAGAAAATAAGGTCTCGTCAGGAAACATTTTCGGTTTCCGGCGAAGACTTTTTGATTTCATCTTCTTTCAAAGTAATTTTATTTTTAGCTTTTCATAATACGTTCTTCTCCTTTTTCCCTTATCTTTGTTAGCTATAGACTTAATCTTTAATAATATGAAAGTAGCAATTATTGGTGCGGGAAATATGGGAGGGGCCATTGCTCGCGGCCTTGCCCAAGGCACTATCATTCCAGCGAGTGATGTAACAGTAGCCGATCCGTTCAGCGGAAGTCTGGAAACTCTACAGGCGGATTATCCGGAGATTAATGTGACAACGGAAAATCCGAAAGCGATAAAGGATGCCGATATCGTTATTCTGGCTGTAAAGCGTGGTTGATAGACCAAGTGTTGAGTGTGGTTCATTTGACTCCCCGGCAAGTATTGGTTTCTATTGCAGGTGGTGTAACTTTCGAACAGCTGGTAAAGAGTGTAGGTCCGGAACAGACCATATTCCGTTTGATTCCCAATACTGCTATTTCTCAGTTGGAAAGTATGACTTTGATATCCAGTCGTAACGCCAGTAAGGAACAAGAACAACTGATGCTGGATATCTTTAATGAATTAGGATTGGCTATGCTTATTCCTGAAAGTCAGATGGCTGCTACTACGGCTTTGACTTCATGTGGTATCGCATATGTCTTGAAATATATTCAGGCAGCTATGCAGGCAGGTATTGAATTGGGGATCTATCCGAAAGATGCACAGAAAATGGTTGCCCAGTCTGTGAAAGGAGCCGCTTCCTTGATATTGAATAATGATACTCATCCCAGTGTGGAAATAGATAAGGTGTGTACGCCCGGTGGTATGACTATCAAGGGGATTAATGAATTGGATCACGAAGGGTTTGACTCAGCGATCATTAAAGCAATGAAGGCTTGTCTGAAATAGAAGCAACCTCATGGAAATGACGTGGATAACACGGTTCTCGTTTTTGTGTATTGTGTTATCTACGTTTTTATAGAAGGTACTTTTGCAGGTTTAGTATAAAAATATGCTCACTTTTTTGTTTCCGATTTCATATTTCATGTTATCTTTGCTATACAAGATCAGATCTAATGTGAAAGAGAAATATGATAAACACAGAATTGTTCAAAGAAGTGTCACCTTTGTCGGCCAAGGATTGCTTTATTTTGATAGAGCGTCAGAAATCGAATTTTAATTTTCCTATACATATACATCCCGAATATGAACTGAACTATATTGAGAATGCAAAAGGCGCACAACGCATTGTGGGAGACTCCATAGAAGAAATAGAAGAAGAGGAACTGGTGCTGGTCACCAATCCTCAATTGGAACATGCTTGGAGGGATTATAACAACAAGCCGCAGAATATCCATGAAATAACCATTCAGTTTCATTCCGATCTGCTTTCCGACCAGATTCTGAACAGGAACCAGATGATCAGCATTCGGGAACTTTTCCACCGTGCCCGTAAAGGAATCGTGTTCAGCAGGGAGACTATCGCAAAAGTCCGCCCGTTGTTGAAAACGCTGTCTTGCGAGAACGATAGTTTCTATTCCTTGATAAAACTGCTTGTTATTCTTCATGAATTATCATTGGACAAAGGGATGCGTGAGCTGTCAACCGGGCAGTTTGCCATTAACTCTGTTTCCAAAGAGCATACTAACGAGAAGTTGAACAAGGTGCTGGATTATGTTCATTTTCATTTTTCGGAAGTGATCCGTCTTGCAGATGTGGCTAAAATGGTAAATATGAGCGAGGCCTCATTCTGTCGTTTTATCAAACAGCATACTTCCAAAAGTTTTATCGATTTCCTTACTGATATCCGCTTGGGGGCCGCTTCACGTGCTTTGGTTGATTCTTCCTTGTCAATAGCTGAAATAGGATATGATTGTGGCTTTAATAATCTATCCAATTTCAACCGTATCTTTAAAAAGAAAAAAGGAGTGACTCCTAAAGAGTTCCGTGATAATTATCGTAAGAACAAGACTATCATTTAAAAGGTTCGGCCGGAACTTTCTCATGGACTTGCCTGATTTTGACAGCACTAAAAGAAAACGGATTTTCTGAAAGTTCGGGGATGTTGTAGGATTTGAATGCCTGGAAATAATGTTCCGTGTCTTTTTGCGGTACTACGAACGGCTTGTAAGTTGTTTTTTCTTTATTCGGATAGCCAGAACAAGGCTTCTCATATTGACGGTCTCTATTTTGATAAAATATCATAAGTATATGTTCGGATAGTATTGGTTTGTCTGTCGGTAAATTTCCATCTTTGCCTTTGGGTTACAACCTGGTAAAACTTTGAATACTAACCTTAAAAAAGACAAGTGTCATGAAAAAGCTATCTTACCTTTTTGCCGTGGCGGCTTCCGCCGCTTGCCTCTGTGCCTGTACCGATGTTACCGATGTTCTTCCGGCAGAACAAATCCCGGCCGATGCACGTAGTACCTTGGGGGCCGACGTAGTTCTTCAGTGGAACAACGAAGAACAAACCATCGATGGTTTTGGTGTGGCGCAGGCCGGCTGGTCCGACTATCTTTATGCCCACCGCAAGCGTCAGGAGATTATGGATGTGATGTTCGGACAGGACGGGCTTCGCCTCAGTATCCTCAGGGGCGAGGTATTCCCCCATTACGATGAAACCACGTTTAATATGGACGAGGATATCAATCTGTCTTTGGACGATCCTTTTTTCGATATTGATTTCAACCGTGATGAGAATCGTGTTGCCGAAGGATCGCACAGCGCAACGGACAGTTGTGGATCATGAAAAAAGCGAAGCAGGAATACGGTGTGGACAAACTCATCTTTTCCGTTTGGTCTGCTCCGGCTTATATGAAAAGCAACGGCAGTACCTCGCAAGGTTTTTTGAAACGCGGCAGCTACCAGCCTTTGCCGACTATCTTTCCAATTTCTGTGATGCCTACACAGCGGCAGGTCTGCCTGTCTATGCCATCTCTCCGGCCAACGAGCCGAGTATGCGGCAAGCTGGAACTCATGCCTCTGGCTTCCCGGTACCACTACGCTGGGACCGTTCATTGTGAATAACTTAGGTCCCAAGTTGCGACAGACCCATCCCGAAACCCGGATTATCTTTGGCGAGAATGCCCAGTGGTCTGCCATTCTGGGCTTTATCATGGGCAGTAAAAATTATGTGCGCGACATTCTGAACCTGAATCCTAAAATCACCAACTTTCCCGTCATTGCCGCCGGACACGGCTATGTGGATCCTGTGACCGGGAAAGATCCTGCCATTGAACCGTTCAGCAAAGCCGAATCGAAGGGAATTCCCGTGTGGTTGACCGAAATCAGCGATCCTACGGAAAGTTATGATGCTACCATGACCAGTGGCTTGAAATGGGCGAAGAAGTTCCATCGTTTCTTGTGTGAGGCCAATACCGGCGCTATTGTGTGGTGGGCAGGTGCTATACCGGATGGCGGAACCACCGAGGGGCTGATTAACATTGAAAAAAACCGCGTGGACTATGAAGTGACCAAGCGTTGCGAGGTGTTCGGCAACTTCTCCCGTTACATCCCTGTAGGAAGCAAGCGCATCTCGGCGCAATATGATTTCGAACAAGGCTATATGGTGTCTGGCTATAAATATGGTGACAACGGTTACACGGTTGTAGCCATCAACCCTGCGGATCATGAAGTAGTTATTTCGTTGGCTCTTGAAAGCGCTCAGGTTTCCGGTGCTTTGCAAGGCTATGTCACCGATGACACCCGTAAATGGGAGCTGGTGGAAGCTGTTCAACCTGCCGATGGTGTCTATACCTTGACATTGCCGGCCCGTAGCGTGGTTTCCTATACCGGAACTGTGTTGAGTAGTTCGTCTTTGTAACGTTGATTCTGTTTTTATTTCTACGCTGCAATAGTTTTTTGTTCCGTCATTGTATTGCGCTGATAAACAGTAATATGCGGTGACGGAATTTCCTGTATCCCCACGAAGTACTTTTTCGTTTTTTCCTTGCAGAAGCCGGTTCGTCGGATATCGGTTTCCATGTCGGGTACGTAATCTTTATATATGTACGGCAGTATCCGTGCAAGGGGATGGGAGTTTCCATGCAAGAAGACTGCATCATTTGTTGCACCACTCGGCTGAACGTGCTTTTCACTCAAGTGAAGTGCCGTTGCCACCTCTGTGAAACGGTTGCTTCACCAAGGTGAAGCAATAAGTCATAAGACTGTTTTCACGGTTGCATCCTGTTGATAAAATACATCTATTGAAGTTTTGTCATTTTGTGTGTGGCGGTTGTTGTGTTGTACATTGATGAACGATACCGCCGCTTACCTACCGGTTGAGAGCCTTTATGGATGTTTTTTTCACAGTAATTGGTTGATAATTAGAAGAATACTGTGTAGGAAAAAATTTTTATATTTCACGTTCAATTCAGATGTGTTTTCCATTGTCTTGAAGAATTTTTTTTGATATTGATAAGATTTCATTGTTTAATGCTTGAATTGTATTTGTTCCTGCTTGCTTGAATTGCCATCTTTGCAATGTTAATTTTTAATTCAAATAACTATGAAAACAAAGACATTCTTAATTTCAGCTGCTATTCTTCCATCCATGGGGCATTACCGTTGTTTGCGAAAGCAATAACGTGTTGGAAATCTATTTTTAGTTAATTTTACAGCAATATTTTTTAATTAAACTCTAATACATTATTTATGAAACAAATTGCATTTACATGGTTGCTGTGCATACTTAGTATATGTGCCTATGCTCAGCAAATTACTGTTACCGGAACAGTGACGGATGCGGAGAATAATCCGTTGATTGGTGCGGCTGTTGTTGTAGTAGGAACTACGGATGGCGTGATTACCGATTTTGATGGCAAATATACCATTAAGGCCGCTTCCGGTCAGTCTTTGAATTTCTCTTATGTAGGTTATCAGGAGCAAACTGTTAAGGTTGATGGCCGCAGTGTGATTAATGTGAAATTGTCGGAAGGTGAATTGTTGGACGAGGTGGTGGTTATCGGTTACGGTACAGTGAAGAAAAGCCATTTGACAGGTGCGGTCGCTTCTGTTTCCGGTAAAGAGTTACAGGCAAATGTTGCACGTAGTGCTTCAGCTGCTTTGCAAGGAAGAGTTGCCGGTGTTACTGTGTCGGCTGCCAACGGTCAGCCGGGGGAAGGCTTGAATATTAATGTCCGTGGTATCAGTTCATTGAGTGCCACCAGTCCGCTTTATGTGATTGACGGTGTGTATGGTGATATCAATATGGTTGATCCCGCTGACATTCAGTCTATTGAAGTGTTGAAAGATGCTTCGGCTGCTGCTATTTATGGTTCTCGTGCTGCTAATGGTGTTGTATTGGTCACTACTAAAGGCGGTCGTTTGGAAACTCCTGCCCGTGTAACAGTGGATTGCCTATACAGGCGTTCAGATGGTTGCCAAATACATTGATGTAATGGATGGTAATCAGCTTCGCGATTTGGCAAAGGCTACCGGTTATAGTTCGGCAGAAGGGTTGCTGAATTGGAATGGAGGTGCTGGAACAGACTGGCAGAAAGAACTTTATAACTCGGCTATGGTGAGCAAGGTTAGCTTGAATGTATCTGGAGGAAACAAGACTTCGACCTATAATCTGTCGGGAAGCTATCTTAACCAGGATGGTATTGTGAATACTACCGGTTATGAGGCATGGAACATTCGTGCTAAGAATACTTTTTCTTTTTTCAATAATCATTTGCGTATGGGGACTACGTTGATGATGAAATTCTATAAAAAGAAGTACGAAGATGTTTCATATACCTCCGCTCTGACAGCTGTGCCTATGTGGAATGTATATGGTGAAGATGGCACTTGGGGTGTCGCTCCGGAATGGACCAGAGGAGATAATCCTGTAGGTTGGACAGAAGCCTATGATTACCAAAGACATGGAATAGACATTTTATTGAATGGCTATGCCGAAGTGGATTTGTTCTTGAAAGGATTGAAATATAAATTCAATGTAGGTATAAACAAATATACAAGACGTAATTATGCCTATAGTTCTCCTTATTATTTCAGTTCTACTTCACAAAAGAATGAAGCGGAATTGTCGGAAAGTACAGACTGGGAGAACGATTGGTTGATTGAAAATACAATCAATTATGATAATACGTTTGGCAATCATACGGTTTCTGCTTTGGTGGGTTATTCTGCCCAGCGTAACAATGCGCGTGGTTTTGGTGCAGGACGTAAGGGTTTCCCGGAAGGTTTCTCTGTGATTGACGCCGGTTCGGTTTCTTCACAAAATACATCGGGTAGCGCGTGGGCCAATACAATGATTTCTATGTTTGGGCGTGTGATGTATTCGTATGCCGATCGTTATATGCTGTCTGCTTCTGTTCGTCGGGACGGTTCTTCCAAATTTGCAGATGGAAACCGCTGGGGCACATTCCCGTCTGTATCTTTGGGTTGGAATGTGATGAATGAAGATTTCTTTGAAAATATCAAGGAAACCATGAATGAATTGAAAATTCGTGCCAGTTATGGTGTATTGGGTAATTTGAGCGGCATTGGCAATTATGCTACCCAGTCTGTTGTTTATAAAGGTATGAATAACATGATGGGCACAGAACTTTGGGAAGGTGCCATTACCGGTAAGGAATGGACTTCACCCATGAATGTGACTTGGGAAAAGACGAAGACCTTGAACTTGGGTTTGGATTTTGCTTTCTTGAACAATAAGTTCAGTGTCAGTGCTGATTATTTTATTCAGAAAACAGAAGATATGTTGTTGTCTATGCCGCAGTCTTTGAGTTTTGGCTTGAGTGGGAATCCTACAGTAAATGCAGGTACAGTAGAAAACAAAGGATTTGAAATTTCATTGAATCACCGTAATAATGTAGGCGATTTGTATTATCATGTAGGTGTCAATGCCACCTTTATCAAGAATGAACTGACGGAAGTAAACGGAAGTCGTGATGAATGGCAGGGATTCAATCCTCATGCCAAAGGAACGATTACTTATGCCAAGACCGGTCATTCCATAGGTTATTTCAATTTGATAAAGACGGATGGTGTATTCCAAAGCCAACAAGAAATTGATGCGTATGTGGATAAGAACGGTAATAAGATCCAGCCTAATGCACAACCGGGTGACTTGCGTTTCGTGGATTATAACGGAGATGGTAAGATTGACAATAATGACCGTCAGGATGTAGGCTCTGCTTTCCCGAAAGTTAACTTGGTGTAAGTCTGGGTGCTGAATGGAAAGGTTTGGATTTGAATATGTTCTTTGACGGAAACTTTGGCAACAAGATTTACAATGCCCAGTATTATAGTACGGTTTATAATGAATCAACGGGAAACCAATATGCAGAACGCATGAACAGCTGGACTGAAAACAATCATTCTGACATTCCTCGCTGTTTGTTTGGTACTAGCGATCCTAATGGTACAAACTGGGGCTATACGGACCGTTGGTTGGAAAATGGTTCATTCTTGCGCTTGAAGACTTTGGAATTAGGTTATACGTTGCCCAAAGTATGGGTATCTAAAGCCGGTTTGCAGAATGTGCGTGTTTATACGGCTATGGAAAACCTTTTCACTATAACCGATTATAAAGGATATACTCCTGACTTGGGTATGGTAGATGCCGATGGTGCCGGTACATCAGGTGGTTCGGGTGTAATGACCCGTGGTTGTGATGACGGTCGTTATCCGATGGCACGTACTATCACCTTTGGTTTACAAGTAAATTTCTAATTAGGAATAAGTAATATTTGCAGAATATGAAAAAGAATTTTATAAAATACATAGCTGCATTGGCTGTAGCTCCAATGTTGTTGTCTTCTTGTAGTGATGACTTTCTGAATGAGATTGATCCTAACCGTCAGACTCCGACCACTTTCTGGACATCCGAGGATAATGTGATGAAAGGCTTGTCCGCAGTTTATAATCCTTTCCGCCGTATGACCAGTGGATATTATGGTGGGTTGGAAGGTATCATGCATCTTCAGATGCGCGGTGACGACCTTTACCCCACTCGCGGAGAAGAACCTTATATTTGGGAATATTTGTCGTTTGTCAACACAACGAATACAAAGGATTTGAGCTGGGGAAACATCTATGAAGGCATTCAGATGGCGAACGAATTCATATATCGTGCGGCTACGGTTGATATGGACGAAACCAAACGTGAGCAAATGATAGGTGAGGCTTATTTCTTACGTGGATTCTGGTACTTCCGTTTGCGTACTGATTATCGTGATGCGGTTATCCGTACTCTCCCGCAGGATGCAGATCCGGAAACTCATGGACTGTCTAGCGGTGATGAAGTGCTGGAACAGGCTATTTCAGACTTTAAGGAAGCCAAGTCTCGTTTGCCTAAGCTTCGTTCAAGCGATGAGAACGGTCGTGTAACTCAAGGTGCGGCTATTGCCATGTTGGGTAAAGCTTATATCTGGAAAGGGGATTATCAGGCCGCTAAGGATGAGTTTGAAATTATAATGAATGGTTATGGTTACGATTTGACTCAAAAGTATGAGGACAACTTCCGTGACGATACGGAATTTAATGCTGAATCTATTTGGGAAATCAATTATGATGCCAAAGGTAATTCGGGTGACTCTTGGGGCAATGGCACTAGTGACGACTCGTTTATGGGAAACAACCTTGCTCATTATTTTGGCCCGACACTGAAAGGTGAGAATATTGGCGGTGGTTGGTATAAGATGCAGCCTTCTCCCTATTTGATAAAAGAATTCATTTCCGAACAGCGTCCGGAAGGATCTGATTCCAAATGGGATAAGCGTTTGTACACTACGTGCTTCTTTAAATATTCTGATTTCGGTGATGTGAAGCCGGATGAAAAATTCTATGGTGGTAAAGTGGAATTTGATGATATGTTTAAATGGACGGTACTGCCCGAAGGCGATGGCAAATATGGTATTGCCAAGCAAGGATATGCTCCTGCTTATCCGGTTATCGAGGGTGTTCAAGGGCGTTTCATGATGAAGAAGTTTGCAGCTTGGTGGGTTCCCACAGGATGTACGATGTATTCTAACGATGCCGGACGTATCAACAATTTACGTATTATGCGCTTTGCAGAAGTTTGTTGCTCCACGCTGAGGCTTGTCTGGAAACCAATGATGAAAGCGGAGCAATGAAAGATATTAACCGGATTCGTGTACGTGCCGGGCTGCCGGAGAAAAACTTGAGTGGAAAAGATGCTATAATGACAGAACTCCAGAAACAGAAATTGCTGGAATTTGCCGGAGAGAATATACGTTGGGATGATATGGTTCGTTGGTACGGAAATGATCCTGCTAAGTTGAAAGCTATCATGCACGAACGCAAGACCGATTCTCAACATTATGAATTGCTTTACGAAGAAAATGAAAGTGGTGAAAAGGAATTGGTAGGATATAAACCGACAGACCGCATTTCGGATACACAAGGATTTGACCATTTTGAAGCTAAATTCTTGTACTTCCCGATACCTCAGGCAGAGGTGGACGCTAATTTGAATTTGGAGCAAAAGCCGGAATGGAGATGATTGTATTGAACTGATAATTAAAAAGTATGAGAGGTGTGTCAAAACGTGGATAATGCCATCGTTTAGTTCGCAGGGGCGAGGTCCGCTCGCCCGAAAACAGTTTGCTTTGTGTCTTCGGGCAGGTAAACCCTTCCCCTACAACTGACGATGGGATAGGCCCGGTTTAGTTTTGACACACTCCCATAAAAACAATGAAGCCAAATGAAAAGGAAAGGATATTATTTATGCTCTTTGTTGGTTATGATATTTGTATTTTTGTCATGTCGTGATGAAGAACAGGATTGTACCCAAGCTATGCAGGATATACAAAACCAGTTGAAGGAAAATGATTTATTGAAATCTGTTTCTCAAGAACGTGAACAATGTGTTTTGTTATTCGAGTCCAATAAGATAATTTTTCCGCAAGAGTTAATCCAAAGTGTAGATGTGGATGCGGAAAACTGGAAAACGACTTTGACATTTGCCAATGGAAGCACTTATGTTATACCTACCTTAGGTACTTCGATTGACAACTTGATATTGAGTTCTACAGTCAATCCTTCCGGTTGCAATCCATTATCGGCCAGTGTAGTTGTAAAATTACCTGTATTGGGACGCATTAAACTGATTGTACACAGCAAACCGGGAAAGCATACGCCTGACGTGGAATATACATTTAAAGATGTAGGATTAAAACAGAATATTCCGGTATTGGGACTTTATCCCAATTATAATAACCAGATCACTTTAATTTATACGGATTTGCAAGGAAATGAACGTGCTCGGTCCAATCTAAAGCTTCAGACGAAAACATTGGAAAGCAGAAGGCTGCCTAAGGAAATCAGAGTGGTAAAGGCTCAATATGACCGAATGGAGCCAGGCATGAATTTGGTAAACTCCCCCGGACAGGATGAAACAGACACTTCTATCCCTTATATGATAGATGCAGACGGAGAAATCCGTTGGATTCTTGATTGGGAGAAGTCGGATGAACATCGATATATCGGAATCGGGTGCGGATTGATCCGGATGCAGAACGGACATTATATGACCGGTGACGGAAACCATCATCGGATGGTGGAGGTGGATATGATGGGAAGTACAATTCATAATTGGGATATGCTGGAAAGGGGATACACTATGCATCATGCCATATCTCAAGATAAGCAAGGCAATATATTAGCGACTGTGAGCAAGACTTCCGCTAAAATCGCCAATGGGAAAGATGTACGGATAAATGATTTTATTATTATGATGGATCCCGAAAAGGAGATATTGCAAGAATGGGATTTGGTGCACATGTTGGATTCGGCTCGCTATGGAATGACCGATTATGATCTAACCTCAGACCCTTTTGCACAAAGTGCCAGTAATTGGGCGCATAATAATGGTATAGTAGAGTGGGGAGATGATTATCTGGCTACAGCTCGTTATCAAGGAATCTTTAAGTTTAATAAAGCTGGAGGTATTGAGTGGATTATATCGCCTCATGGGTATTGGAGAGATAAATACTTGAAATTATTATTGAATCCTCTTTATGCCGACGGGACTCCTATTACTGATCCTGAGGTGATAGCCGGAACGAAGAATTGTGATGATTTTGAATGGCCTTGGGGATGTCATACAGCTGTCCCATTACCTAATGGACACATTCTTTATTTCAATAATGGTTATGGGCGTAACTTCAAACTGGATTTTACAGACAGGAAAAATATTTATACTTGCGGCATAGAATATGAAGTGGATGAAGTGAACCGTACGGTTCGCCAAGTTTGGCAGTATGGAAAAGAGCGTGGTGCCGCGTATTTTACTCCGGCCCGTTCCGGGGTGCAATATTTGGAACAAACGGGTAACAGATTAATTTGTCCGGGAATGAGCAATGTGCTTAGCAATGGCAATCGTGGTGACGCGTGACAGAAGTAGATCCTGAAACACAAGATGTTGTGTTTGAGTTGGAATTGGAAGATGCGATTTACCAGCGGGTTTACCGTATGTCTCTTTATCCTGAGAACCAATAACAACACTGTATAGAATATGATTGATTTTTGATAAAATAGTATAATTCTAGATGCTTGGATAGCATTCTTTTACTGTAAAAGATGGATTGATAACAATGAAAAGAAAATAAGATATGAACGGATATTTCAAAAAACAAATAGAAGCATTGCGCCAACGCCATGAAGCGTTGTTGCAACGTCCTAATGAAATGCAGGAAGAAACGAACGGTATCATCCGCCGTTATGTTTATCCGGTACTGACACGCCAGCATATTCCCCTGGAATGGCGCTATGACTTCAACCCTGCCACCAACCCTTGTTGTATGGAGCGTATCGGCTTTAATGCTACCATGAACAGTGGTGCCCTGAAATGGAACGGAAAGTATCTGATGGTGGTCCGTGTGGAGGGAGCAGACCGGAAGTCGTTCTTTGCCATAGCCGAAAGCTAACGGGGTGGACAATTTCCACTTTTGGAAACGTCCGCTGGTATTGCCCGATGTGGATCCGGCGGAAACCAATGTGTATGATATGCGTCTTACCGCTCACCAGGATGGATGGATTTATGGTATCTTTTGCAGCGAACGCCATGATGACAAGGCACCGGCGGGAGATCTGTCGGCGGCGGTGGCAAAGGCGGGAATCGTACGCACGCGCAATCTGGTGGACTGGGAACGGTTGCCCGACTTGAAAGCGGCGAGCCAACAGCGCAATGTGGTGTTGCATCCCGAATTTGTGAATGGGAAATATGCCCTCTACACCCGTCCGCAGGATGATTTTATTAATGCCGGAAATGGGGGAGGAATAGGATGGGCGTTGATAGACGACATCACCCGGGCGGAGGTGAAGGACGAAATGATAATAAACCACCGTTATTATCACACGATCAAAGAGGTGAAGAACGGAGAGGGACCGCACCCCATCCGCACCTCCCAAGGATGGCTGCACCTGGCGCACGGAGTACGCGGATGTGCCGCCGGACTGCGCTATGTGCTCTATCTCTATATGACCGCAGCCGATGAACCGTGGCGCGTCATAGCTGAACCAGCCGGCTATCTGCTGGCTCCGCTGGCGGGGGAAAGGGTGGGCGATGTGTCCAATGTGCTTTTCTCGAACGGATGGATAGCCGATGACGACGGTACGGTATACATCTATTATGCCTCCAGCGACACGCGGATGCACGTGGCGGTTTCTACGGTGGATCGCTTGGTGGACTACTGTCTGCACACGCCTGCCGACGGATTGCGTTCCGCAGCTTCAGTGGCGGCGGTGAACGCGCTGATAGATCGCAACGAGGCATTTCTGAACGGGTAAAATAGAAGGAATATAAAGGCATTGATAAGATAAAGTCGTTTTTAATGCGGAATGGCTGTTTTTTAGGTGGAAAGAGAAGTGGATAATGCCATTTATTTTCTTGTCGAAAGGGAATAAATGGCTAATTTTGTAATTATAAACCCAAAATAGATATTGTATGAAAAAGATTGCTTTATGGGCTATGTGCATAGCCGTAATGGTGTTGTCGGGTTGCCGGAAGGCTCCGGAATGGAAAGCGGAACATGTGTTTGTCATCGGTTTGGACGGATGGGGCGCCTACAGTGTGGAAAAGGCGGATATGCCGAACGTGAAGGCGTTGATGGATGCCGGATGCTACACGTTGAAAAAACGCAGTGTACTTCCTTCATCCAGTGCTGTAAATTGGGCTTCCATGTTTATGGGGGCAGGTCCTGAACTGCACGGGTACACGGAGTGGGGATCAAGAACACCCGAACTACCCTCGCGTGTGCTGAACGAGCATGGCATTTTCCCCACCGTGTTCAGCGAGTTGCGCAAGGCGGCTCCCGATGCCGAGATGGGCGTACTGTATGAATGGGATGGTATCAAGTATCTGGTAGATACGCTGGCTTTGAACCATCATGCGCAGGCACCCGACTATAACACGCATCCTACGGCTTTGTGTGACATGGCCTGTGAGTATATTACGCAGAAGAAACCGGTGTTGAGTGCTTTCTGTTTCGACAACCCTGACCACGTGGGGCACGGTGACGGACACGATACTCCGGCTTATTATGCCAAACTGAGAGAACTGGACGGCTATGTGGGCCGTATTGTGGATGCCATCAAAGAAGCGGGTATTTATGAAAACAGCATCATTATTGTCACCGCTGATCATGGGGGAATCAATAAGGGACATGGCGGAAAGACCATGGAGGAGATGGAAACGCCGTTCATTATCGCCGGAAAGAACATCAAGAAGGGGGAGCTTTCGAAGAGAGCATGATGCAGTTTGACTGCGCGTCTACTATAGCATCTGTTTTCAATCTGGAGCAACCGCAGGTGTGGATAGGACGCCCCATGACACAGGTGTTTGAATAAAAGATGAAGCGGATACTATGAAATTGCATATCGTTGATATTCTGATTATTTGTGCTTATCTGATGGTTATTGTCGCCATCGGGTTGTTTTTGAAAAAGAAGGCGGCAAAGAATATGGATTCTTATTTTTTGGGCGGAAAGTCGTTGCCGTTTTATATGTTGGGACTGTCGAATGCATCGGGCATGTTTGATATTACCGGCACCATGCTGATGGTGTATTGGGCTTTTGCTTATGGGTTCAAAAGTCTGTGGATTCCATGGTTGTGGCCCGTGTTCAATCAAATTTTCCTGATGGTCTATCTGTCGGTGTGGCTCCGCCGGAGCAATGTGCTGACGGGCGCGAATGGATAAAGACCCGTTTCGGGCAGGGGCGGGGGGCTACGCTCTCGCATACTATTGTCATTGTCTTTGCTCTGCTCAGCGTGCTGGGTTTCTTGAGCTACGGGTTTATCGGAATCGGCAAGTTCATGGAGATCTTTTTTCCGTGGGAGGTAGTGTCGCAGTATGTGCCCTGGGATATTCCGGTACAATATGTGCCTCATTTTTACGGCATTTTCTTTACGGCCATTGCTACCTTCTATGTGATGCTGGGCGGTATGCTCAGCATTGTGTGGACGGATGTGGTGCAGTTCCTCATCATGACGGTGGCGGGTGTGGTCATTGCCATTATCGGGATGAACATGGTGGCTCCTGAAATGATCCGGGAATTTGTGCCTGCAGGGTGGGAGTCGCCTTTCTTCGGCTGGACGCTGGACATTGACTGGAGTGAACGGATGAGTTTGCTGACGGAACGCATGGCGGACGAGCCTTACAGCCTGATGGGTGTCTTTGTGATGATGGCGTTGCTGAAAGGGATTTTTATGAGCATGGCGGGGCCTGCTCCGAACTATGACATGCAGAAGATCCTGTCGTGCAAGTCACCCAAGGAGGCGGCGCTGATGAGCGGTTCGGTATCGGTCATTCTGCTGATTCCGCGTTATCTGATGATTATGGGGTTTGCGTTGCTGGCTATCTATTTCTTTAAAGTGGATGGAGGACTGGAACAGATGACGGCTGTCCACACGGATTTCGAAACAATTCTTCCTCACCTGATTACGAAGTATGTGCCGGTGGGGCTGGCGGGTTTGTTACTGGCAGGATTGCTGTCGGCATTCATGTCTACATTCGCTTCTACGGTGAATGCGGCACCGGCCTATGTGGTGAATGATATTTATCTGAAGTATATCAACCCAAGGGCTTCCGTCAGGACACAGATACGGGCGAGTTACCTTGTTTCGGTACTGGTGGTGGTTATCAGTACGGTGATGGGCTTTTTTCTGAAGGACATCAACGAGATTTTCCAGTGGATTGTGGGCGCGTTGTTCGGCGGATATATTGCCGCCAATGTGTTGAAGTGGCACTGGTGGCGGTTTAATGGTGAAGGGTATTTCTGGGGAATGACTTCGGGTGTGGTGGCTGCCATTGTGATGAAGTTCACGGTGCCCGATTCGTTGGTACTTTATTTTTTCCCCGTGTTGTTCGGCATTTCGCTGGTGGGTTGTATCGTGGGTACGTACTCGGCACCTCCTACTGACGAGGAGACGCTGGTGAACTTCTATATCCGGGTACGTCCGTGGGGGTGGTGGAAACCGGTGGCGGCCAAGGCGGTAGCACGCTATCCGCAGGTGACGCGCAACCGCCATTTCAAGCGGGATATGTTCAATGTGGCGATTGGTATCGTGTGGCAGTGCTGTCTCACTATTGTACCCATGTATCTGGTGGTGCGCGGTACGGGGGGACTCATTGCGTCGGTGTTGCTGCTGGTGGTGACCACCGTGGTGTTGAAATATACCTGGTACAGGCCGTTGTGCAGGGAAGAGAAGGAATATGATGAGTTGATGAAACGTATCGGAATGGACTGATAGACAAAAAAGGGTAAATGTGTCAAAACTAAAATGGCTACCCCGCAAAGTTACAGATCGTATTTATAACACTTAAAAAAGGGTCGTATCAAGCTCTGTATTGAGTAATGATACGGCCCTTTCTTTAGCCTTTTAGGATGTTCAAATGCCAGATTATAAGTTCATATTTTCAAAAACAGAGTTTTGACATCCTCTTTTTGTCTGTCAATATCAACCGGAAGGTTTAGCTCACTTCGGGCGGCTCCAGTATGCGGCTGGCGTACTCATGTTGTAGCGGTAGCTCGACACCTTGTTTCATCAATATTCTTCCGGAGAACATTTTGTTGTCCAGTGGCAGCGGACGGGCATCTTTTCCGGTTTAGTTCCGTGATGCGGTATTGCTTGTCGCTTTCAGCCTGTCCATGCGGAAACGGGGAATAATCTGATTGCAATAATGCTGAATCTTGTAGGCAAGAACACGGCATGTTTTTTCTGTGGGGTGTAGAGCATCAGTGAGGAAACACCTTTATCATTGTAAGGCGAGATGAGACGGTATGATAAATTGTCCAGCTGTATCATCGGACGGATTTTCTTGTAGGTAATAATGGCTTCACGTTTTCGGGGACGGACAACGGCAGGGAGGTGTTCGGAGTAGCTATCAGAATATCTTGTTCCTATACCCGGAGCGGAAAGGAAGAGAAGAGGCATAAGTTTGCCGGAAGTAGTTTTTTCATGGGATGGTATTTTTTTGAAGAATAATGATCTGTATGTTTGGAGTTATGCAAAAAATGAAAGAAGTTTTTGGCATTTTATGATAGAATATTATTCATGTGGCACTATGTGCGCATTTTATGTAATTATGAGGTGCTTTGCCGCAATAAATATCAAGGAATCTTTTTATCTTTGCGAATATTGGTAATCAGTGCTTAAGTATAAAAAAAAGGTTATGGAAAAGAGAGATAAAGAGGAAATGAGCCGCAGGAAGTTTCTGAAGATAGTAGGCGTCAGTGCGGCTGCATCGGCGGCAGCCCTGTATGGTTGTGCATCCGAAGGGAAACCGGCTTCATCCGAGGCTTCTGTGTTGGGCGAAGTGCCTGTGGATAAAATGACGTATCGCGTTTCTCCCAAAGGGGAGCGTGTTTCACTTTTAGGATATGGATGTATGCGCTGGCCGTTGAAACCTGCACCGGACAGCGATGGAAATGTGATAGATCAGGATGCGGTGAATGAACTGGTGGATTATGCTATCGCTCACGGAGTGAATTATTTCGATACATCTCCTGTCTATTGCCAAGGGTTTTCTGAAAGAGCCACCGGTGCGGCCTTGAAACGTTATCCCCGCGAAAAGCTCTTGATTGCGACAAAGATGTCCAATTTCCAAAACTATACTCGTGAGAATTCCATCAAGATGTACCATCAGTCGATGAAAGAATTGCAGACGGATTATCTGGATTATTATTTGCTTCATTCCGTAGGTGGAGGGGAAGGGATCAAGACTTTCCATGACCGTTATATTGACAATGGAGTTCTTGACTTTTTACTAAAAGAGCGTGAAGAAGGCCGTATTCGTAATTTGGGATGGTCATTTCACGGATCGGTGGAAGTGTTTGATTATTTGCTGTCGCTGGATGTGAAATGGGATTTTGTGCAAATTCAGATGAACTATGTAGATTGGCGCCATGCTTCGGGTAGAAATGTTAACGCGGAATATTTGTATGGAGAGTTGGCCAAGCGTGGAATTCCGGCTGTGATTATGGAGCCGCTGTTGGGAGGACGTTTGTCTAAACTGAACGACCACCTGGTGGCGCGCTTGAAGCAGCGTCGCCCGGAGAACAGTGTGGCATCGTGGGCGTTCAGTTTTGCCGGTACGTATCCCAACGTGTTGTGTGTGCTGAGTGGAATGACTTATATGGAACATTTGCAGGATAACCTTCGGACTTATTCGCCCTTGGAACCTTTGAATGAGGAAGAAAAAGAGTTCTTGGAAGAAACAGCCCAATTGATGCTGAAGTTCCCTACGATTCCTTGCAATGACTGCAAATATTGTATGCCCTGTCCTTACGGGTTGGATATTCCGGCGATTCTGGTGCATTATAATAAATGTGTCAACGAAGGAAATGTGCCTAAAAGCAGTCAGGATGAGAATTACCGCCGTGCACGGCGTGCTTTCCTGATAGGTTATGATCGTAGTGTGCCCAAACTGCGGCAGGCAAGCCATTGTACCGGATGTAACCAGTGTAATCCGCATTGCCCTCAAAGCATTGATATTCCCAAAGAACTGCATCGCATAGACGCATATGTGGAACAGTTGAAACAAGAGACTTTATAATGGAATGGATAAACATGATAAAATAACGAATGCTTATGTTACGTAAAATAAGACTTGCCGCCGCCCTTTTGTTCTTTACAATGATCACGTTGCTGTTTTTGGATTTTACTGGAACTGTGCATGGTTGGTTTGGCTGGATGGCGAAAATACAGTTCCTTCCTGCCGTGCTGGCATTGAATGTGGGGGTGGTGATAGCCCTTGTTTTGTTGACTCTGCTTTTGGGGCGTGTCTATTGTTCGGTTATCTGTCCGTTAGGGGTGTTTCAAGATATCATTTCCTGGGTTTCGGGAAAGGTAAAGAAGAATCGTTTCCGCTACTCGCCTGCTTTGTCGTGGTTACGCTATGGGGTATTGGCAGTGTTTGTCGTCGCTTTGGTAGCAGGGGTGGTTTCATTGGCGGCGTTGATTGCTCCTTACAGTGCATACGGCCGTATCGTTTCTAACCTGCTGACACCTTTGTATCAGTGGGGGAACAATGTACTTGCCCTATGGGCGGAGCGTGTGGACAGTTATGCTTTTTATTCGGTAGATGTTTGGATGAAAGGTCTTTCTACTTTTGCAGTTGCAGTGGGTACTGTGATTGTGCTTTTTATTTTGGCATGGCGTGGAGGAAGAACTTATTGCAATACCATTTGCCCGGTGGGTACAGTATTGGGATTCTTATCTAGATATTCTTATTTTAAACCGGTTATTGATACGTCTAAATGTAATGGTTGCGGACTTTGTGCTCGTAATTGCAAGTCTTCCTGCATTAATCCCAAAGCACATGAGATTGATTATTCCGTTGTGTTGCTTGTATGGATTGTCTAGGCAAGTGCCGCCAAGGGGCAATAAAATATGTATCGGGGCAGATGCTTCTGAAGAAACAGACTCCGGCAAGTGAAGGAATTGGCAAACAGGTTTCTCAGGCGTCTTTAAACAAAGAAAAGGTAGATACTGCACGGCGTGGGTTCTTTACGGTTTCGGCTTTGATTGCTGCAAGTGTTGCCGTAAAAGCTCAGGAAAAGAAAGTGGATGGCGGTCTGGCTCCTCTTATAGATAAGAAAGTTCCCAAGCGTGCCACTCCTATTGTTCCTGCGGGAGCATTGAGTTTCCGTCATTTTGCGCAGCACTGTACGGCTTGTCAGCTTTGTGTGTCGGTGTGCCCTAATCAGGTATTGCGTCCGTCCGGTGATTTGAAACATCTGATGCAGCCCGAGATGTCTTACGAACGTGGATATTGTCGTCCTGAGTGTGCGAAATGTGCAGAAGTATGTCCTACTGATGCTATTCACTTGGCTGATCTGACAGAGAAGTCATCTGTACAGATTGGTCATGCTGTGTGGGTTGCTCAGAATTGTATAGTGAACACAGATGGGGTAAGTTGTGGAAATTGTGCCCGTCATTGTCCTACGGGGCTATCTTGATGGTTCCTAAAGATGCCGATGATGGAAAATCACTTAAGATACCGGTTGTGAATACAGAACGTTGCATCGGTTGTGGCGCTTGTGAAAATCTTTGTCCGAGCCGCCCGTTTAGTGCTATTTATGTAGAAGGTCATGAGATGCATCGTATTATCTGAATGAAATAGAAAGGAAGATGGATGAATTAATCAGATTGTTGCATGAAGGCGGCTATTCCTGTGTTATCAGAAAGGAAGAGATCCGTACTTTTACCCAACGCGGGGTAGCCGATTTATATGATTTGCTGAATCAGCATCCGGTCTTTTTGCATGGAGCGCAGGTTGCTGACAAGGTGGTAGGAAAAGCAGCTGCCGCATTGATGGTGCTGGGGGGTGTCCGGGAGGTTTATACGGATATCATCAGTGAGCCTGCATTGGCTGTATTGCACAAGGCGAATATTAGGGTGGAGTGTGTTCAAATAGTTTCTCGTATTTGGAACAGAAACCGGACAGGTTGGTGTCCTTTGGAAACTCTTTGCTATGAGTTGGAATCGCCTGAGGCTATGTATCCGGTGATTCAGAATTTTGTGGAAAGGATGAGGAGCTTCGGAAGCTAACTTCGTGGTTCTTGTCTTGTTTCAAATGTGCTGATGATGCTGTACGTTCGGAGAGTAAACGTTTTGCATATAATCTTAACTAATGTTGTCTGTCAGATGGTTTTCTTCGAAACTTAATGAAATTTTGCTAGGAATTCTTAAATCTTCATTATCTTTGAAGCATAAAACAATAAGATTATGAGTGACCAGATAAAACAAATAGCTGAGCGTCTCCAGGGATTAAGGGACGTTCTGGAACTGACTCCTGATGAAGTGGCTAAAAGTTGCCAGCTTTCAGTGGAAGAGTATTTGGGTATGGAAAGCGGGGAGAAAGATATTTCTGTCAGTGCTTTACAGAAAATAGCCCGTAAATACGGTATTGCATTGGATGTATTAATGTTTGGTGAAGAACCTAAGATGAGTTCTTATTTTCTGACCCGTTGTGGTTCAGGAGTGTCGGTAGAACGGACCAAGGCGTATAAATATCAGTCATTGGCTTCCGGTTTTCGCGGGCGTAAGGCTGATCCTTTTATTGTGACTGTAGAACCGAAACCGGAAAATACTCCGATTCATTTTAACTCACATGAGGGACAAGAATTCAATTTGGTTATTGAAGGAAGAATGTTACTTAATATAAATGGAAAAGAATTGATCTTGAATCCAGGTGACAGTCTTTATTTTGATTCTTCTATTCCACATGGTATGATGGCATTGGATGATAAGACTGTGAAATTCTTGGCAGTAATATTATAATAAATTGAGATTAAAAAGACTGCGTTGTCATTGACCGCAACTATTTCTAATTTTTGGTTCTCAATTTTTAATTGAATAAGATTATGGTAGAAAAATTCTTAGAACAGACCACATTTACCTCACAAGAGGACTTTATAAAGAATTTAAAGATTAAAATCCCTGAAAATTTTAATTTTGGTTATGATATAGTAGATGCCTGGGCTGCCGAAGAACCCGATAAGAAAGCATTGTTATGGACTAATGATAAAGGGGAGCATATACAATATACTTATGCAGACTTGAAAAAGTATACGGATATGACTGCTTCTTATTTTCAGAGCCTTGGTATTGGTCATGGTGATATGGTGATGCTTATTTTAAAGCGTCGTTATGAGTTCTGGTACTCTATTATTGCCTTGCATAAGTTAGGAGCTGTGGTTATTCCTGCAACTCATCTGTTGACAAAAAAAGGATATCGTATATCGTTGTAATGCTGCTGATATCAAGATGATTGTAGCTGCAGGAGAAGATGTGATAACAAAGCATATTATGGATGCCATGCCCGATTGTCCTTCAGTAAGAAAACTGGTCAGTGTAGGACCGGATATTCCGGAGGGTTTTGAAGATTTTCATAAAGGTATTGAAAAAGCTGCTCCTTTTGTCAAACCGGAACATCCCAATACGAATGAAGATACTTCATTAATGTATTTCACTTCGGGCACTACAGGCGAACCTAAGATGGTGGCACATGATTTTACATATCCTTTGGGACATATTGTAACTGCCAGTTTCTGCATAATTTGCATCGTGACAGTCTTCATCTTACCATTGCCGATACAGGTTGGGGGAAAGCTGTCTGGGGAAAACTTTATGGACAGATGATAGCAGGAGCCAATATTTTTGTGTATGATCATGAAAAATTTACACCGGCAGATATTCTTGGAAAGATTCAGGATTATCATATCACTTCTTTATGTGCTCCTCCTACTATTTATCGTTTTTTAATTAAGGAGGATATTAGTAAATATGATCTTTCTTCTTTGGAATACTGTACTACGGCGGGAGAGGCTTTGAACTATTCTGTATATGAAACGTTCAAGAAAATCACAGGTATCCGTCTGATGGAAGGTTTTGGACAAACGGAAACTACATTGACTTTAGGTACTTTTCCTTGGATGGAGCCTAAACCCGGAAGTATGGGGGTACCTAATCCTCAATATGATATAGATTTGTTGACACACGACGGGCGTTCTGCTGAGGATGGAGAACAAGGTCAGATTGTTATTCGTACAGATAGGGGCAAACCATTGGGATTGTTCAAAGAATATTATCGTGCTTCGGAATTAACGGAAGATGCTTGGCATGATGGTATTTATTATACAGGTGATGTGGCTTGGCGTGACGAGGATGGTTATTTTTGGTTTGTAGGCCGTGCTGACGATGTGATCAAGAGTTCGGGTTATCGTATAGGCCCGTTCGAGGTGGAAAGTGCTTTGATGACCCATCCGGCTGTTGTGGAATGTGCCATTACCGGTGTGCCTGATGAAATCCGTGGTCAGGTGGTAAAGGCGACGATTGTCCTTTCTAAAACTTTTAAGGGTAAGGAAGGACCTGAGTTGGTAAAGGAGTTGCAAGATCATGTGAAGCGTGTGACTGCTCCGTACAAGTACCCGCGTGTCATAGAGTTTGTAGAAGAACTTCCAAAGACCATCAGTGGAAAGATTCGTCGTGTGGAAATCCGTGAAAAGGATAAATAATCAGTTGTGGACTGATCGGAATTTTATTGGTAAAATAATTAAAAATGAAAAAGGTTTTACTTCTTGTGTTTTTAAGTCTGACCTGGTTGTCAGCAAGTGCGCAAGCCTTGGTTCCTATTACATGGACAGCCTATGGTCTGACTTTTGAGGCTCCAAAAGGGATTTTGGTGGAGGAGGATACAGAGGAGACTTTTCTTCTGAACAATTCCAGGTTTTATATCACCATTCAGTCTTTGGATTCGGATGGTATGACAAAAAGTGACTTGAAGAGTGTATTAAAAGACTATGCCAATGATGACGGGTGAAAGACCAGTCGGCTGTGCAGGAGTTTGAGTTACCACAGTTTTTCGGTACTTATTTAAAAGGAAGCTGCGAAACAGATCATTGTCTTTATGCTTGTCTGATGACTAAGGCGGCAGGTAGTGGATTTATATATCTATTATCTATAGCAAGGAAAATGAAAATATTGCCGAAAAAATACTGAAAAGTTTTACAATGGAGGAATAAACAAAAAGAGCGTTAATGCTTGTTTCTTAGATAAGAAAGCGTTCAAAATTTACCAGAAAATTACTAGATTATTAATAGCAAATGAAAGGACTGGCTTCGTGAGAAGGTAGTCCTTCTTTTTTGTGTAGTTATGAATGTTTAGGGAATCTATGATTCATGTGTAATATGCTTTGCCGACATCAGAATATCAAATGATTTTGGGCCATAATAAGGGACATTCAGAAAATAATATAAGTTAGCCAACTAATTCGCAATACTTTAAGTATGCATTAGCTGGCTAACTTATTATTCTATGAATGTTTCAGGTTAAGGCATTAACGTCCGGTCCACCATAAGGGAGTGATGATATTATCTGAGCCTCCTAATAACTCTACAGCTTGTTTATAGCCTTCGGGGTCTGCATTCTCCAGACTGGAAGGATATCGCATACGCTGTGGATAAAATTCCCATTTCTGTCCGTCTTTCCAAGAATTAGGATTCCAGACATTAAACCATGTCTGAACCGGTCATTGAACTTTCGTTTGCAGGAATCTCAAAGAATGGTAATCCCAAACGGCGGAAATCCGACACATTTCCAATACCAAATACGGAGTTTGTGCAATGAATTTTTGAGTGATAATTTTAGTCAGATGGTCATTCAATGCTTTTCCATATAACGTTTTAGAAGCTGTAGGATATTCATAAGTAACAGTCTTCTGTTCCTTGCTGTATCCATCCACATAAGTCATTTGTTCAGCAGTAGGTTCAGTGGTATGATCAAATTTGACTGAAGTACCTACACGATTGTAGTTGGTGGAATTCAGATAATCATTCACATATTCGCTAACACCAAAGTATTCAAAACTAGCTTTAATACCGTTTTCATAGGCTTCTTTCGCTGTTATTCCAGTGTTCCAACCATACAATGAAGCTTCTGCTAGCAAGAAATACGTTTCCCATGCTGCAAAGAATATGCGAGATTTTCCCTTACAATAGTCTTTACCCAACATTGGAAGAGTACAGCCGGGGCCATATCCATTTGTCACCAGTTGGTTATAAGCCAAGGTTGGCGACCATCCACCACGCGAACCAGCGGGATAACCATTCCAACAACGAGTTGCATCAATCTTTATTTCTCCGGGATTATCCTTGTTAGGAATCGGATTTCCGTTTTCGTCTACTGTGTAAAGAACGAAATCTTTAGCTGTCCTGTCATTATATTTATCTATGTAGTTCTCAGCATTTTCATCATCAGGCAGACAGAATATCTTTAATGCACGCGGATCAAGATTTTCCGGCATACCATCAGCCAATATTGTTTAGTAGGATTATCTGTATTAGCAACATAATGTCTGTCATATTTAATACCTAAATAATTAGCTGGTTTAACATAACTAGCCAAATCGGAACGTTGTTCTGTTACTTTAATACCACCTAAATTAGTCAGAAGATTGGCAACTGTTGAAGAAAGAACCTGATCGTCAAATGAACGGGTATATACTCCGGAAAAGACATCCCATCCATCATTTTCTTTTACTGCAAACATATCATCAGCCGTTAAAATCTTGTTACCTTTGGCCGCATCCTCAAATTCGGCCTGTGCAGTTGCCTTGTCGATGTTTGATAAACGCATGGCCAGACGCATACGGAGTGAATTTGCATATTTCTGCCACTTCACAGGATCATATTTTACATTGTCAAACGGGTCGCATTTGCCTTCTGCCTCAACAGGCAGGACAGAGGTGTTAATAGTTGCTGCGGCTTCTTTCAACTCCTTTAAAATGAATTCATAATCATCTTTCTCTGAGTTGAAAACAGGATTTTCCCCTAGGAAACTTTCAATAGGATAAGGTCCGAAATTATCGACAAACTCACTGATAAGATAGGCACGCCAGATACGGGCAAATTGCTTTACGTTCGGGAAAAATTCTTTTTCATGTGCAGTGGTAGTGGCCGCTTCGAGCTGGTTCTCTACTGCTGTAATAGCCAACGTAGCATTTTTAATACTGGCACTGAGATCAGGATAATAATAAGAAGATGTGTAATCATCACTATAGCGGCCTACGTTCAGAAAACTCATTTCTCCACAAATTCTGGCAGCACTAGCCCAGTTATAGACTACTATACGCTCTGCGGTACCGGGATTCATCTGTGCCTGTCCTATAGAATTATTCAATGCATATTGAGGTTTTACATATTCCTCACCGGCGGCTGTGGGATTGGTATTGACTTCATCAAAGTCAGAGCAGGAAACTAATCCGGCGCAAAAGCCAAGCCCCAAAAATAATTTATTCATTGTTTTCATTGTTCTTTTTCTTTTTTATGATTAGAAACCAAGAGTTACATTAAACAGGTAAGAACGTGATGTCGGAGCTGACGAGTTCTCCAAACCTGTTGCATTAGTGCTTGTAGCATATACTGATTCCGGATCAATACCGTCCAAATGGCTTGAAATCATCCATACATTATTTACGGTGAAACCAAGCTTAACCTGTTGGAACGGAGTCTTTTTCAACATAGATGACGGGAACGATAACTCAAGGCGATGTTACGCAAACGGATGTTGGTTGCATCATAAATATAAGCTTCCGAAATACCGGCGCGACCTGTAGCCAAAGCTTTGTAATAAACGTTCTAAAGAAACACTTTGATCATTTACCTTATAACCGTTGCCATCTTTGATAACTCCCGCTACAACGATATCCTCACGTTTACCGCCTGGAGCAGTACATTCGGCAATACCACTACGTTGCAAGTTCATATTGGTGAATGAGAAAATATCGCCACCAAAACGTCCGTCAATCAGGAAACTAAGTGTGAAGTTTTTATAATTAAATGTATTTGTCCATCCTAATAGGAAGTCAGGCTGTTGTTCACCAATCTTATGCTTGTCACTAGTGGCCTGTGGCAGTCCTGATTCATTGAGTAATAATTGTCCTTTAAATTCTCCTTCTTCTACTCGTTGATATTTGGTACCCCAGATTTCACCATAAGCACCTCCCGCAACTGCATAAACCTGTAATGCGTCAGAACCTCCTAAAGCATACTGCATACCTGGTTTTCCCGGTAATAATTCAATAATCTTACTCTTGTTCTGAGAGAAGTTCAACTGAGTATCCCAACTAAATTGAGCTGTTTCGATAGGGCGTGCATTCAACATGATTTCAATACCGGTATTTTGAATGTTACCTGCATTTACTTTCATGTTATCATAACCGGAAAGGTTATTTAAAGGAATATTCATTAACTGGCGTTTTGCGTTTGTCTTGTACCATGCAAAGTCAACTCCTAAACGGTTATTGAAGAATTTCAATTCAGCACCGGCTTCCCAAGAAGTAATCAACTCGCTGCGTACATCTGCATCGTATTTGGTTTTTCCTTGTCCGGCAGTTGTATTGCCATTAGGGTCTGAACCAATACTATATGTATTATATAACTGATATGCATCCATATCGTTACCTACTTGTGCAAAAGATGCACGTGCTTTAGCATAAGTAAACCATTCGGGCATGCCTTTGCCTACTTACCCACCATATCACTGATCACCCATGACAATGAAACAGACGGATAGAAGAATGAACGGTTTTCTTTATTCAAAGCTGATGACCAGTCATTACGGAAAGTTGCATCCAAGAATGCCCAACCATTATAGTTGATCCCAAGAGTTCCATACAAAGAATTGATTTTTTTATGAATATAGGTTTCGGTTATTGACAAATCTTTTTTGTCACCATTGGCTAAAGAGAATAAATCGGGCGCAGTCAATTTTCCCATAGAATTATCCAAACCTGTAGATTTTCTTTCCATTAAGTTACCACCAAAAGAGAAATTACCACCAAATTTTCCAAACAATTCATCTTTATGGCCACTGATCAAAAAGCTGAAA
>ENA-OQCF01000098-OQCF01000098.1-human-gut-metagenome-genome-assembly--contig:-NODE-98-length-30391-cov-32.165147_pt1 | contig 30391 bp, 26 predicted proteins | sample MGYA00242756_ERZ504573 | MGnify/ENA primary metagenome ERZ504573 (study PRJEB26092, sample SAMD00036240) | human gut metagenome | host: Homo sapiens | study: EMG produced TPA metagenomics assembly of... | reverse complement strand
ATCGGGGCGATATCGATATGGAAGGAGCCGAACGCCAGGTTGGTGTTGGCGTTCCAGCCCATCAGGCGCATGAAATCGTTGAGGTATACGCCCCAATATTTGGAAATCACAGAGCCGGCCATCAGCATTTCCAGAATCAGATCCCAGCCGATGATCCAGGCCATGATCTCGCCGACCGTGGTGTAGGTGAAGGTGTAGGCGGAGCCGGCCACCGGAATCATCGAAGCGAATTCGGCGTAGCACATCACGGCTGCGCCGCACACGATGCCGGCGATCAGGAAGCTGATGATCACGGCCGGGCCGGCGTGGAAGGCGGCGGCCTGCGCGCCCACCGAGAAGATGCCGGCGCCCACGGCTACGGCCACACCCATGATTGACAGATCCCACCAAGTCAGGTTGCGCTTGAGCTTGCGGCCCTCTTCACCGGTTTCGGCAATGGTCTGTTCGACGGATTTTGTACGGAACAGTTGCATAGTGCTCTTCTTTTTTCTCTGTTGTTTGCGCACCGAATGCGCACAATACCGACAATCGAGTATAGAAGAGCCCGCGTGTCTTGTCTATTAATAAGACTCAGAGTCCGCAATATATGGGATTAATAACCCACTCCATCAATCAATAGCGCGATTACAGCACACCGACGCAGACCGGTTCGGGCACCAAGTCCACTCCGAACGCGCTCTTGACTGCCTGCTGAACCGCACGCGCCAAAGCTGCGATATCGGCCGCGCTCGCTCCCCCACGATTGGTCAAGGCCAGCGTGTGCTGCGTGGATAGACTGGCCGGCGCGTCCGCATCGACCTTATATCCCTTATGGCAGCCGGCATGGTCGATGAGCCAGGCGGCGGACGTCTTGGTGCCGGGAGTGCCGTCAGGCAGAGTCGCGTCGAACTTCGGCGCATCTTCGGGCAGGGCGCCGCTTGGTCGGCGGTCAGAATCGGATTCATAAAGAACGAGCCGCAGCTGTGGCGATTGTAGTCGGGAGCAGGCAGACCGTCATCGCCAACGGGAATGCCGGCGGCCTCATTGAGGGAGGCCAGACGCTCCAGATCGGTCAGGATATTGGCCTCGCGCTTGGCGGTGGCCATGTCAGGCAAGGCGTAGCGAGTAGGGTCCTCGAGCATGCCCTTGGCGGCACGTACTGCGAGCACGGCTTTGCGGATGTCGGCGGTGGCCATACGGTCGCCCACTTCGACGCCAAGCGCTTTGGCAAGCTGTCCGTAACCTACCGTGCCTTCGGCCGAGTGGGTCAGGGCAAAGGTGACGGAAAGCACCACGTAACGTGGCGTCGGGAAGAATCGGCCGGCCGGCCGGCCGGGGCCGGCGTACATGCTGGTCTTCAGTGCGGAGTATCGATAGCCGAATCGAAGATCGGCGGGTGTGAGGTCGCGCGTTGTTTTGGTGTCTCGATCCCAGACTTCCACCGATTCGACCGAAGTGGCGACTTCCTGCCCGTAGGCACCGATGTTCTGCACCACGGAAGCGCCGACTGTGCCGGGAATGCCGGACAGTCCCTCGACGCCCTCGAGCCCGAGCTCTACGGTGAAGGCCACGAAATCATCCCAATTGGCACCGGCCTCGGCATTGACATGCACGGTGCGATCCTCGCCCTCTACCGGTGCAGCCTCGTCCGGCACAGTGATGAGGCGTCGGGCGTCTCGAACCACCACGCCGTCAAAAGGCTTATCGGAAACAAGCAGGTTGGAGCCGCCACCGACGACGACCAAGGGCAGGCCTTTGGAATCGGCTTCCTCCACGGCTTCGATGAGTCCCACGCGCGTGGTCGGCTCGATGAAATGGGCGATGGGGCCGCCCACGCCCATGGTGGTGATGTCTGCAAAGCTTGTCATGGCTTACTATCTTAGTGGCGCAGGTGCGATATCGAGCAATCATCGGCTGAAACGCAGAACGCCCGCGTCTGAACGAAGGTGGCGCGGGATTTCTGCCGTTTTGGCGGCCCGAAACGGCAGAACGCCCGCGAGGGGTTCGTTCAGACGCGGGATTTCTGCCGTTTCTCACGCGATGCGGATACTGATTCCGCACCCTACTACTCGGCTCTGGAGTCAATACGCAAAAACCCGGCCGAATGGGCCGGGTTTTGTAAAGCTGTGATGCTTGCGATCAACGAGTCTCGCGGTGCACGGTCTGCTTGCCGCAGCGCGGGCAGAACTTCTTGAGCTCAAGACGGTCGGGCGTATTACGACGGTTCTTAGTCGTAATGTAGTTACGCTCCTTGCACTCGGTGCAGGCCAGCGTGATGCCCGGACGGATGTCGGCGCTCTTAGCCATTGTCATTCACCTCTGTGTTCTTAGGTATAGTGCGCGCCCACCGGTTAGCGGGCGCGATTTGTAGCGAGGAAGAGGCTTCGAACTCTTGACCTTACGATTATGAGTCGTACGCTCTAGCCAGCTGAGCTACCCCGCCAGAGAGCCCCGAGTGAGAATTGGACTCACGACCTCTTCCTTACCAAGGAAGTGCTCTACCACTGAGCTATCGGGGCGTGGCGGATAGTGGATTCGAACCACTGAAGCACGAAGCGGCTGATTTACAGTCAGCTCCCTTTGACCGCTTGGGAAATCCGCCAGTCTGTTTCCCGCCGCGGTGTTTGACCTCAACAGGCAACTTGGCTATATAATCACATATTTTCCAAGTACGCAAATCGACCTCTACGTGAACCTTGTTTTACCGCGGAATTCTGCGGTTTTATCGGCGTGTCTCACAACGTGGTTTCAGGGTCCGCTTCGGCCCTGCAAACAGCCCCGACCAAGGCTGCACCCCGCACTTCACCCAATCTTTTTTTCTTATATGGTGCTCTAGAACCTTGCAATGGCGCGGTTTTCGAGCGATGTCGCCTGTTTGCGCGGCACGGCGCATGCTGGCATGCTGGGCGCATGGCTTCTGATCTTGTACATCACGGACAATCATTCGACGACCAGCCGCTCGGATTCGGCACGCTGGCCATTCACCTCGGTAACGGGGTCGACGCCGAAACCGGCGCGATCCGTCGCCCCATCACGCTGGCGAACGCCTACGCGCTGCCCTACGACCCCTCGGACATCAACTGGTCCAGTTCGGACGTGAACCTCTACACGCGCAACGGGCATCCGAACCAGCGCTATCTGGAAGAAAAGCTGGCCCGTCTTGAAGGTGCCGAGGATGCGGTGGTGCTCGCTTCCGGCGTGGCCGCGCTGGCCGCCACGTTCACCACGTTCCTCAACCGAGGCGACCACGCGATCTTCTCCGACACCACCTATATCGCCGCCTACCGCCTGTTGAACCAGATTCTGCCGGAGAAGTACGGCATCGAAACCTCCATCCTGGATACCTCCGATCCCGAGAACGTACGCGCGGCGCTTCACCCCAACACCAAGCTGGTGCATATCGAGACACCGGCGAACCCGACGCTCAAGGTCTCGGACATCGCCACCATCGCCAAACTGGCCCACGAAGCGAACCCGGACATTCTGGTTTCGGTGGACAACACCTTCAACACGCCGTACAACGTGCGCCCGCTCGATCTCGGCGCGGATATCGTCATCGAATCGCTCACCAAATACATCAACGGCCATGGCGACGCGCTGGGCGGCTCGATCGCCACCACCAAGGCGCGCACGGACCAGATCCGCTTCACCGCGCAGGTGAACTTCGGCGGCATCATCTCGCCGTTCAATGCCTGGCTGATCAATCGCGGCTCGGTGACGCTGCCACTGCGCATCCGCCAGCACAACGCCTTGGCCTTGGCGATTGCCAAGCATCTCGAATCGCTGGATGTGGTGCGTTTCGTGGCGTACCCCGGTCTGGAATCGCACCCGCACCACGAGGTGGCGGTCAGCCAGCTGGCCCGCCCGGACTCCGGGTTCGGCGGCGTGCTGTCGTTCGGCCTCGACACCAATCATGACGGGCACAACCGGTTCGTTTCCAAGCTCAATGTGATTACGTCGGCCGTCTCGCTCGGCCATGACGAATCGCTGATCGTGTTCCTCGGCGAGGATGACGAGCGCCAGTACCTGTACCCGCCTGAGTTCCACCGCGGCTTCTTCCGTCTGGCCGTGGGTCTGGAGGATACGGACGATTTGATTCGCGACATCGATCACGCGCTGGTGGAGGCCGGATTCGAGGTGTGAGACCGCACCGCGCGCATGATTTCGGCCTCTTCCGCCCTGCTGCCGCCGTCAGTGAGTCACAAGATGGCTCGGTGACGACGATGGCAGGGCTTTTACGTCGGCACAAGGACAATACCTGGTGGTCTGCCGACGATGACGGCACTTATCGTCGGCAGACCGCCAGTGGACCGTCGCCGACACAGAACGCCGATTTGCCGTTGGCAATGGTCCAAAAACTGGCCCGATAACGACACCAACGCGGCTCAGCATCGGCACATCGCCATTTCGTGGCCCACTGCCGACGCTGGCCTCAGGCCACGGCACTCAGCGTCGGTAGAGAGACAACCATTGGCGCAGCGCGACGACACCACGAACCTGCGACACGGAAAAAACAACATACCGTCGACCTACTGCCGTCTTGTGCAAAATGTCTTAAGCCGCTCGACCAAGTCGCCGACTGAGCCTCTTCCATAGGGACCCCAATCCGTTACCCAGTGTAGATGCGGTGCAACGCCGAACTCAACTACGTTGCGCGCATGCACCTTTATGCATAGCAGGCATGGCTGGGCGTTTGGCGGGAGCGGTTTTCGGCTCCCCTCTCTGAGGGGAGCCCCTTTCCGCCTGGCAAGAGAAAACCCCGACTGTCCGTGGGAACAGTCGGGGTTGTTGAAGTTCGCTAGGCGACTAATCAGCCGAGGATGGCGAGAATGTCGCGCGCGCCGACGATGAGGTAGTCCTCACCCTCGTAGTGGACTTCGGTGCCGCCGTACTTGGAGTACAGCACCTTGTCGCCGACCTTGACATCCATCGGGATGCGCTCGCCCTTGTCGTCACGACGGCCCGGGCCAACGGCCAGGACTTCACCCTGCTGCGGCTTCTCCTTGGCGTTGTCCGGAATATACAGACCGGAAGCGGTCTGGGTCTGGGCCTCGGCCTGCTTGACGATGATCTTGTCTTCCAACGGTGTGAGCTTAATCGACACTGTGGGTCACCTCGTATCTACTTGTAGTTCGATAATGCCGCGCCAGAACGCCTCAAGAGGCTGACGATCACTTGCGTTGTCCCTTTGCGCTAGGACACATCGTAGCGCGATTATTAGCACTCTGCCAACTCGAGTGCTAACGCTGTGAGAGAAAATCGGCGAATCGCAACGCTCAGTTGCCGCGGCGGGCAAGAATGGAGTCCAAGCCTGCGCCCAACGAATCGGTGGTCGCCGCTGGCGCTTCGACGTCGGCACGCTCCTCGGATTCGTGGAATGCGGCTCGCTGGGCGGCGTTTGCAGCCTCGTCATCGGCGTCCGTAGCGGCGTTCGTATCGGCATCATCGCGCTGCTCCGACTCAGTGTCTACAGCGTTTCCGGCACTGACAGCCTTGCCCGCATCGGCGGCCTTGGCATCGTCCGCGGCCTTGACGGCTCGGGCCTCGTCAATCAACTTTTCCGCCACTGCGGGTTCGACAGGTTCCGCCTTGGACACCTGACGGGTCGACTTGATCTCCAAGCTTTCCGGAGCGTTGTCGGCGTTATGTTCCCCGCCCAAAGTGAAGGAGATGAGATCCTGCGAGGTGGCCATATCGAAGACATCCAGTGTTCGGGCAGGGCGTACGCTGGCCAGTTCCGACGTAGCGTCGGCAGCGGCATCGTCGCGCTCATCACGCTCATCACGCACCGTAAGCGATGGTTCAACTCGAGGGGCGACGGACTTATCCAACTTAGTCGACTTATCCGTGCGAGCGGAGGCATCGGGCGCGGCGGAAGATTCACTGGTTTCGGCAGCGGACTTACGGTCAGCGGATTCATCGACCATAGCAGACGGTTCGGCGGCAGGCTTATCGGCGGCGGACTGTGCAGTATCAGACTTCTCAGACTGTTTGGCGTGCTCCGCCGCGGCCTGATATGCGGCGGCGGACTGGCGTGAGGCCTTGGCCTTGGCCTGCTCAATCTCGGCATCGCGTAACGCGCGGCGAATCTGCCGCTGTTCCATGACCTCGGTGGCAGCATCCTCAACATGCTCGGAAAGCTCCTTGGCAGGCGCAGTTACGGCCGCAACCGGTTCGGCCTTGTTCACGCGCTTGCTGTCCTTGGACTCGGCAGACGGTTTCTTGGACCAGCCCGTACCGCTATGGGTCCGCTCGTAGCGGACCACCTTGCGCTCCCATTGCCGGGCCTGGCGTGAGGCATTGGCTCCCAGCACCAGCACCAGCAGTAACAGCACGAACGGAATAAGAGCAAGCAGCGGGCTGAAATGCAGGGGGAACGATACGGCAAACACCAACACGGTTATGGCAAGCAGGCATACGGCGAGAATCTGCCGGCGGCGGATGGCCGCGCGGCGCAGTTCCCGCACATGGGCGATGTGCTCAGATGTCAGCCTCGCTGACGGTGTTGATGCTGGCATTGCTGCCCCTTTCGCCTTATGCGGCTTGATGTCTCCGAATCGTCTGCCGTTCTCTGCATCAACGATATGCAGGGAAGGCGAATAACGATCCTGCCGGTGCTCGTCCACACGTTTCATGCCGTTGGCCGTACGTACGGGCAGCCATACAACGATAATAATCGCCACAATCACCAGCACGACGACAGTGCTCAGTGACTCATAACCCATAGAGTCAAGGATAGGAGACGTGCCGACGAACTGGGGCTTTCCGTCCGGGCGTGTCGGAGCGGAATTCTTCCGGTCGACGCTTATCTGGAACCGGCGGCGGCGAGTCTAGCGGCGAACCCTTGCCCCATATCTTCAGCCAACAGCGCAAACGTTACGTGGTCACGCCACTGGCCATTGACATACATATACCGCTCGCGCAGTCCCTCATGATGGGCTCCGACCTTACGCACCACAGCCAAAGAACGCGCATTATCCGGCAGAATGGCGATTTCCAGCCGATGCAACGCGGGCCCGAATGGGTCTCCGAGCGCCCAATCGGCAAGCATGGCCAGTGCCATTGGCGCGAATCCGCGGCCGGCGCACCGTTGATCGACCCAATAACCAACCACGCCGGTACGCATGGCACCATACACGATGGCTCCCAACGAAATCTGGCCGACGATACGCATCTGGTATTCGATGGCGAAGATCACGCCGACGCCATGCTGCTCGTTACGGCGCTGCCGCTGCACCCATTGATTGAATGTGATGGAGCCGCCATGCATCGGGTCACCGGATTCCCAAGGTGCCAGCCAGTCGTTGTTGCGCCAGCGCACTTCGTTCCAGCCGTCCTCATCATCCATGGTCAGGGGGCGCAGGACTATCGGAAAACCGGGATGGGTGAGACGTGGCGGGCGGATCTGGTGGTCCAGCTTGAACGCCTCTTTAATCGACTGGAAAACTGACATGGCCTTTATTGTAGCCATATGAAGGTCTTGCGCCGCTACCGTGGCCACTTTCGTTTTACGATGGAAACACTAGATTGTGCGGTATGAGCGAAGTGGGCAGTGGCATGAATATCGGCAGCGACTACAGCGGCACAGAGAAAACAGAGAAGACGGATAAAGCGACGCTGCGCCACCATATACTGTCTCGGCGCAAGCGCGTTCCAGCGGAAGAACGCGGAGCGGCCGGTGAATTGCTGGTGCGACGGTTCCCAGCACACATGATTCAGGATGGTCCCACAGTGGCGGCATATGTGTCGATGGGTTCGGAAATCGAAACCCGGCCACTGTTGCGATGGCTGCGGGCTCATGGCTGCCACGTGTTGGTGCCAAGGTTGGGGTCTGGGTTGGAAATTGGCTGGAGTGTGCTGGATTCATTGGAATCATTGCGCTCGATGGATGCAGTGGGTGGCGCGAACAATGCCGGTAGCTGCAGCTCTCCCAGCACCGTCCATCACAGACCCGATGAGCCAACTGGCGCAGTTCTACCGCCCGAAGCGTTGGAGAAGGCCGATCTGGTCATCGCTCCGGCTTTGGCAGTGGACCCGCAGGGCAATCGTCTGGGGCGTGGAGCCGGCTGGTATGACCGGGCCTTGGCTCGCCGCAAGCCCGCATGTCCCCTGATTGCGGTGTGCTGGCCGTGGGAGGTGTTGGACATTGATTTGCCGGCCGAACCACATGATGTGCCGGCCGACGGAGTGCTGACGCCGGAGGGATACCGGCGGCTTAGCTCATCGGGCCTGTTGAGCTGGCCGGCCGGCCAAGATACTCGGCGCAAGCCAGACTGACCAACCAGCCACGCACACTGGCCGATGGAACCAGAGTGGCAACAGCAAGCTGGCTAGTAAGACCGTAACGCCAATGTGTCAGGGCGGCGACTAGGATATGAACGGTTGCGTGGCATGGCGTTTGGGCCATCCGCGAGAAATATGACTTTGTTGGAGGAATCCGTTGCCTACCTATCATTACCGTTGCAAGAACTGCGGCTATGACTTCACCGAACAGCAGTCGTTCAATGACGACCCGATTACCGTGTGCCCCAAGTGCTCGCAGGAGCAGGTGCGCAAGGTGTATTCCGCCGTGCCGATTGAGTTCAAGGGTCACGGCTTCTACCGCACCGACAAATCCGGCAAGTAAGGTCTGTACACCCGCTTTTCCTCTGTAAACGACGGTGTCGACGGCGGTATGCCGCGGATATTGGCACTACGGGCACTGTCTGTTGCACGGGTTTGAAGCGTTGTGGATAACTTGGCAAGCTAGAACCACATAGGTCGATTTGGCTTGCGCTTACGAAAAACTTCAGGTCACCATGGTTGCATGGTGACCTTTTCGTTTATTAAGCCGCCTGCGCGCGGCTCATTGCGGCGACGGCGCATGGCGGATGCCTTGCGCCGACTCACTGCTGCGTTGTGCGTGGGACTCGCAGTGCTGTTTGGGATTGAAGCCGTATTGGCCGTGGTGGAGACCGAGCCGATGGTGGTGGCCGCCCGCTCGATTCGACGGGGTGACATTATTCTGGCCGCCGACGTTCAGTTGGCTGATATGCCGGTATCTGCGGCAGGCCCGTCTTGGACAGGCAATATTGAGGATGTGGTGGGCAAGGTAGCGCAAATCGATATCGAAGCAGCCGATCCCATTTCCACGCATATGGCCAGAGATGCGCCCGTAGCACCGACCGGCACTACGGTGATTGAAGTCCGCTTGGCCAGTAGCGTCGACGATGTATTGGCCGGCGATCAGGTGAGACTGGTTTCCGCCGTCGGTTGCGAAGGTGCTGATTGCACGCTGGCCGAGAACGCCACGGTGATGAATGTCGGCAAACCGGATGCGACTGGCGCATTGGGAGGCAACGACCGACTGGTGTCGTTCGCAATGCCGCCGGAGGCGCGGCCAAGGTTATGGAGCTGCAACAGGCCGGAGCGATTATGGCCGTTGTGCGGTAGGAAGCGGAATCGGCCTTCGGCCGATACTGTGTTTTCCGCAGCCTGTCGGCTGCGGAAAACACAGTGTTGGGGCGCACAGAGTGCGCCCCAACTCCTACTCGCGCTCGTTAAAAACGGCCCAATGCGGCGGCAGTTCGCCGAGGATGCGTTTGTCGTCGTCGGATTGCCGTTGTTGGTCGGTCTGCATGTCTCCGGGCTCGAGTTTGACACCGTCAGCGTCAAACTGCTCAGTGCCCTTCATCACCACGCGCTTGTGCTTGCGCGGTGTGCGCCGTGTAGCCGAGTATTCCGCCATGGTTATTCAACCTCGCGATAGATCTCACCGATACGGCTGACGATACGGTCGACTTCCTTATCGGGGTTCACGAAGGCGGCGACACTCCAGACGGTCATCACATTCCAGCCCAAGGAAATGAGATCCTGTGCCGACAAACGATGACGCCTACGCGTGGATTGCACGGACATAAAGTTCGCGTCATCGGTCTGCACGGCCAAGGCAAACGGCTTGTCCTTCAATCCCACCACGAGCGGAATCTTCACGCCCTTGTCGAATCCATAATCAACAGCAGCGTTCAGTCCTCGCGCGCGCAACCTGTCGGCGATATCGTCGAACAGCACGTTGCCGCCTGCCGCATCACGCAACGGAAGCACCGGACGGTCGTCAAGCTGTTCGGCCCACGTCAACATGGTCTTCAGGAACCGAGGACCGGACTGGTGCAGTCGTTCTTCGTCCAAATCTTCGGAACCAAAGGCCGACACAATATCCAAGCTGTGGTCCGCCAATGCCAGGGCATCCAGCAACAGTCCGCGACCGCCTGTGCTTTCGAGCGGGCCGAACTGCTGAAGCAGACGTCCGTGCGTGGTTTTCGCATAGCACATCGACAGAATCACGTCAGTGGCACGACCTCCGGCCACGTCACGCAAGGAAACCAACCGCACATGGCGCAGGAATCGGCCCATCGCCTTGGATTTGCCTGCCAACGACTTCAATTCGGCACCCAAGCGTGTGCGGAATGCGTCGGTCAACATCACGACCACAAGTCGATAGCTGGAAGGAACCACGGCAAAACCGGCGGCACGTTGCGTAATCAGACGCACCACTTCATCAATCTCCGGCTGGCTGGATTCCACCAGACCAGAAGACATAACCGGCACACCGCTCGCTTCCACACGGTGGAATCGCACCTCACCGGCAGCCGGCTCGGTGGCCACATCATAGCGAACAGGACCATATCCCTCGGATTCAAGGAATGCGGACAGGCGCGGCGCACGGCGAGATGGGGCAGCATCCACCTCGATATGAGGCAACGTGTCGATCAGCTGCTTGACGCTTTCGCTGGTTACCGTCGCGCAGTGGGCGATCACCACCACCTGCTGCACGCGGCCGATGATGGACAGCAACTCGATAGCGGGAATGTGCGCGCACGCATCGAGAATCGCCACATCAGCCAGCACACCCGGCTCGGTGAGTGCGGCGAGCGTACCCGGCGCGGCCACCAGAATCGGCTTGGCCGCGGCCAGAATCTCCGGATGATCACGGCGAATCCTGCTCAGCGACACACTGGCGCGCCCTGCCAGCACGGTGTGCATCTGGTTGGCTTCCTGAGTGCGGGAGAACAGCATGTCGCACAGGCGGCGCATGGATTCCTGCGACACCATCGGTCCGATGGAGCGCACGTGCTCCACATCGACCTGCGCAAAGCGGTCGGATGCGGCCTGCAGCGCGGCACCATCCTGGTTGGAGATGATGGCGGACGAACGCACAATGTCCTCAAACACGGTGGTCCACCAGGCCAGCTGCACTTCGCCGCGCACCTGCTCCACGCTCACTCGGCGAGCGTTGAGATCGGCGACCAGTTCGTTCAGTCCGGCAGAGGCGAATTCCTGCTCCAGCAGGCAACGCTCCGGCAAGGTGTCCAGTGCCTTGCGATCATCCAGCAGTGCTTTCAGGCGTGCTTCCACCTTCTCGAAATCGGCGGTTTCCAGATTGCCACCAGCGGGTGTGGTGGAAAGCACGGTATCCAGCGCGGTCATATTGCTGACCAGCGCCTCTTGGGTGGAGATGATCTCGTCGAGCTTGCTGGGCAGCACCGGCCAACCGCCGTGAGGCACGAACTGATGCCACTGCTCCCCTTGCTTGGCGACTACCTTCAACGCTTCGTGCAAGTCCTCGACCTGCGCGCCGACGCGCAGCAGATCCTTGGCTTCCTTGATGTGGCGGCGGCGCTCCCAGAATCCCATCGACGTGCCCTCGGCCTTGCGCTGGCTCTTCGGCTTGGTGGCCTCGATCATGGAGCTGATGTCTCGCTCGAAAATCTCCGGCTGGAACACGTCAAGCACTCGTCGCAGATTCTTCAAAACCGTAACCTGACGCTCCCACTCGCGGGTGGTGGGAGGAACCGGGAATCCGCAGGTCTGCACGGTGCGTGCCACCTGCTCACGGGTGGCGGGCAGGAAGCGACGCAGCAAATCGTCCACGCGCTGGTAGGCGGTTACTGCCTGTTCTTCAGTGGTGATGGACGCCTTGTACCATGCGGTGTCTTCCGGGCCGATGGTGTATTCGCCGAGCTCGCCGGCGCGTTCCATCTTGCCGATCCATGTGTCAATATCGTTGGCGATGCTCAGGGCACTTGACTCGTCAAGTCGAACGTGGGTGGCAGGGTGCGTCGGGAGCACGGAGATACGGGCCAGATTCTGAATGGTCTCGTATGCGGACACATTCCACTTATCGTTGCCCCCGTGCAGGTCGCCCAGATAGCGGGTCAAGCGCGAGCGCACGCCCACGAGTTCGTCGGCCAGCTGGTCGAATCGCTGGGTGGCGACTCCGGGCTGGAATCCGACTGCGGCAATCAGCTGCTTATCAAGCGCGGCGTTGGCGTGTTCATCGGATACATCCAGTACCTGCGCCTTCATCTCATTGGCGGAAGCCGTCTGGATGAACAGACGCTTCTGCTCGGCCACGCCGGGCACGTACAGCACGGAACGACCATTCATCAGGCAGCGCGATGCGATGGCCACAGCCTGCTCCGCGGTGCTTCGGGAAGGTGCCGTCGACCACGATGCTATGGCCATTGGCAGCAAGTGACGCGGCATATCGCACCGTATTGTCCACATCGCCGACTTCGTACTCGGCATGCGGGTCTACGTCGAAAGGACTGTATTGCGGAATATTGGCATCTTTGAGCGCGGTGCGGGCGGATTCGTCGCCGGCAAGCGCGTCCAACAGCACATTGCCGGTGGGGCCGTTCTCCAGCTGGTCGATGAACTGTCGGCTTTCGCTGATCATCTGCGACGAGGGGTCCATGAAGCATCCGAGCACAATCTGGCGCTCGATGGCGAAGTCGGAGATACGCTCCGACGCTTCGGACGAAATACGGGCGAACATCGCGGAAGTTTCGGGAGTGCCACTGTCATAGCTGGCACCGTCAAACAGGGAATCCTCATCCAGGAACACCCCCTGCTCACGCAATGTATTGACGAACGCGACGTTCAGGGCCACGCGACCGGTGAATCGAATGGTGGTCGACAAGCCATCGCCCTCGATCGTGACGCTCACCGGGTACAACAGCACCGGCAGCGCGTTGCCCTTCCATGTGGCCACGCCGACCACGAGCGACAACTCCGCCACGCCGGAAATCCTGCGTTTGGCGGCCTGGTCATCCAGCACGCGCCCAATATGGCGTTCGGCGGCCTTAAGCACACCCGTGTCGCGGAACAACGAATCCAACCGGACATGGCCGGAAGCGAACAGCTGGGCGATGCCGGAGGGATGGGCATGGGTCATCTCCAGCTTCGCGGCCAGTTGATTCACATCCTCGAGCGGCGATGGCGGCTGCATGCTGCGGTATTGGTCACGCCAGCGACGGATGCGATTCAGACCTTCCGTGAGATTCTGGTTCTGAGTCTGGCTCTGGGTCATCTCTCGACTCACTTTCCAACGCTTCGCGGTATTCCTGATAGCCCTTGTTGTGAGACAAGGCTTCGTCAATATCGGCCTCGCCACGGGCGGCGAGCCAAGAATACATGTCGTCGTACAGGTACGGATTCATGCGAGGAACGCCAGCAATTCGGGATGACGGGCGACTTCGAATTGAACATTGAAATCTTGCGTGGTTTTTGCCTCGTCAGAGGTCAGGCCATCGACTTCGACTGCCGGCTCCTGTGCTTTCAGCTCGCCCTTGGCCACACGCTCGAACACCGATCCGGGCTCGAAGACCGGAGTGTGTACGCCCGTGGAGTCGATATCATATGCTTCGGATACCGACTGCTGGGCGGTTTCGGCAGCCGGCTGCTGGTCTGCTACGCCTGCTGCGGTGGCTTCTTGATATGCTTCGGCTGCGGTCCGCTGCTGATCGTCCGGTACGTCAGCTGCCGGCTGGTCGGTTTCAGACTGGGCGGTTGCCGGCTGAGCGGTCTCAGGCTGGGTGTTTTCAGATTGAGCGGCTTCGGCTTCCCGGGCGGCTTCAGGCTGGGCAACTTCAGCATGCTGTTCGACAGTGTCCGCCGGCTGAGAATCGCCGGCATTCCTGGTATTCGGAGCGGACTGAACGTTTTCGGCTGACTTGCTTGCGCCAGCCACCACATCGGATTCAACAACCGCCGCCGACGCCACTGCCGGCTCGCTTGTGCTGGGAGCGTGCTTAACAACGGCATGGGCGATGGCATCTACTGGAACAATACCGGAGATCCTGCTGTGCTTGGATGCAGGCGTTACAATCGTCGACTCAGGTTCGGTCTGCTGCTTCGGCAGTGCCACGGAGTTCATGGCCTGCTGGTTTTTGCGTTCGGTCTCCTGCTCGGCATGCTGGGCCAACGCATCCGCGAACAGATCACGGGGTATGGCCGGCTCATCGTTTTTCGTCACTGGCTGCGTGATATTCAGCGAGCCAAGTTCAAGCTCGTCGACCTTGCGTCGAACATTATCCGCGCTGAAGATGGCGGTCGCTCGCCGGCCCGCAAATCAAGAATATCGTCGACGGACATATCCGCCGCATCCGGCTCCTGCGGTGCTTCGTGAACCGCATAGCCAAACAAATCAGGCACCTTGAGGTCGAGCGGCTTTGCCACTGGATCGTCGACACGAATGAAGTCCGCAGGCACATCGCCGAACTGCATGCGCATGGGAGACGTCGGCAACAGGAACTCGGCATTGGCCGGCAAGCGCAACAAATCGCCATTTTCCCGCACCACATACGATCCATTGGTCGATCCAAGATCACGGACCGAGGCCGTGCCATTGCTTTTTACCGTGAACATGGCGTGCCGTTTGGACATCGATTTGGTTTGATCGGCGACGTCAAGGCGGGTGTTGCCATCATCGGCAAGGGGGCGTAACGGCTTACGGCCGATTTCCACGCACTCCCCCGGCTTGACGCTGATCCGGTCGACACCGTTGATCTTCACCGTCCACTCGCTCACCGTGACCGCCTTCCTGGACACACTATTTGACCACACTACGTGCCATTGTGTCATCTTTTACCGGCTTTTGGCGGATTACTGGGCACAGAATTGACAACTTTCGCTCATTGCCAGCTTTGTGTTTCCACGCCGGATCGCGTTCTCCGCCTCGTCCTCGTCAACTAGTCTACTCAGTATGCGGAAACCCCGCAGCCTGAAACACAGGTGCGGGGTTCCTCGAAAAGCTGTGATTGCGGCTTATGCCGCACAAATCACTTGAGCTCGACGCTGGCGCCAGCCTCTTCCAGCTGAGCCTTGGCCTTCTCGGCATCTTCCTTCTTGGCCTTCTCGAGGACGGCCTTCGGAGCGCCGTCGACAAGAGCCTTGGCCTCGGCCAGGCCGAGGTTGGTGATGGCGCGGACAGCCTTGATGACCTGGATCTTCTTGTCGCCGACGGCGGAGAGGATGACGTCGAACTCATCCTTCTCTTCCTCAGCCGGAGCAGCAGCGCCAGCAACAGCGGCAACAGCGGCAACCGGAGCGGCAGCCTCGACGTCGAACTTCTCCTCGAAGGCCTTCACGAACTCGGAGAGCTCGACCAGGGTCATCTCGCCGAAGGCTTCCAGCAGCTCATCGTTGGTGTACTTAGCCATTATGGCTTCCTTTCAATCTTGCGGCGGACGAAGTGGTAGATCCGCTGCCTAATAAACCTTATTGTTTAAATTATCGAAGCGACTGATTCATGCCGTGAGGGCGTAAATCAGGCAGCCTTCTCCTGCTTTTCGCGCAGGGCGTCGATCGTGCGCACAGCCTTGGTAGGCAGAGCGTTGAACAGGTACGCGGCCTTGGCCATCGATGCCTTGATGTCGCCGGCGAATTCGGCAAGCAGCTGCGGGCGGGACTTGAGGTCTGCCAGCTTCTTGGCGCCCTCGGCATCGTAGACAGTGCCGTCAGCGGCGGCACCCTTGATGACAAGAGCCTTGTTGTCCTTGGCGAAGTCACGGATGACCTTCGCAGCCTCGATGAAGTCGCCCTTCACGAAGGTGATGGCGGTCGGGCCGGAGAGAATCTCGTCGAGACCCTCAATGCCCGCTTCCTTGGCGGCGATGCGTGCCAGCGTGTTCTTTGCCACGGTGTAGGAAGTATCGCGGCCTAGCTTTTCACGCAGATCGGAAATCTGCGGAACGGTAAGCCCGCGGTACTCGGTCAGGTAGACGGCGTCAGCGTTACGGAATTCTTCCGTAAGCTGAGCGACTACCGCTTCCTTTTCGGGCCTCTTCATGGCGTTCCTTCCTAAGTCGGCCGTTGACTTGGAGTTCGGAACTTTCGGCCGGGCAACAAAAAAGCCCTGCGCACAGGCAGAGCAATATAATCTCGCGAAGCGACCTTCGCCGGCCTTGACGGGCTTATATCTCTCAACCTGCGCTGGCTTGGCGAACCAAACTTCGGAAATGCACTCGCGCGCACTTCAACCAACGGTCTGTGGTTTACGGATGATTAGATTACGGATGGTCAGCGACATTGCAGAATTCGGGCGTGTCGCGGGGCATTACAGCGTGGCGGCGTACTGGGCTACGGACGCGGTGACTTCCTTCAGATAGTCGAGCGAGCGACGCCAGTGGCCGGGCACCTCGATCGAATGGTTGGCATCCGGGTATTCGTGCACGTGCGGGGTGAGCGCGTTGGCGCGGGCTTGATCGTAGAACGGGTCGGCGGTGCGGCGCAGATCAGCGGTGCCGGGCCGGAGTATCGGGAGCTGGCGGCGTGCGACTGGCCGGCCTGTTCCGCGCGGATGATCGCCCTTGCTTCGGCCACGCTCGGGGCCTCGGATTCGGCGACGATATCATCGCCGACAGCCGGCACCGGAATCACCCGGGCGGATGGATCGAAGTCGGCGTGATGCAGCACCGGGGTCAGCAGCACGAACGGCAGACCGTAGTGTGAGGCCACATGTGGGTAGGTCATCGTCGTCAGCGACTTGCCGATCAGCAACAGGCGAGGGCCGGACGGGGTGTCGGAATCACGGTTCGGCGAGCCAGCTGCGCCATCGGCCAGCACGGTAGCAGAATCATCGGCGGCAACGCCATCCCCGGAATCACCGGCTTTACCCGCGCCGGACTCGCGCGCGGCGGCCACCCAGCCGTCAATCGCCTGATTGAGGACCGGAATCACCGTGGACAGGTCGTCGGAAGCGTTGCGTACGTTCATGCGGTCGATTCGCCAGCCGGCCTCGACCAGAGCCTGGGCCGACCAGTAGAGCAGCGGACGGTCGCAGTTGTAGCCGGTGCCGGGCATCAGCAGTACGCGGCCGTACTCCTGACCGGGCTTGACGACATTCTTCTTCCAAGAGGTGATGCTGACTTCGACGGCCGGTTTCATCGCGCGCCTTCCTTCCACGGGTGTGTCCTGCGTGTCCCCTGAGTTGTTCCGAATTATTCTGGCAGTCAGTCTACTCCCGGACCCGTTCACGTTGCCTCCACAAGCTATAATCGGCCACGGTTCTGATTGGGTGCGCAGCGCCTGACGCGCGTTGGGCAGGCCGATCAGGGCGAGTCGCAATTCTCGCCGGGGCCAGCCGCAGCATTATGCACGCGGTGCGCAGCCCCGCATAAACCCAAGGAAGTAGAGAGTAAATGGAGAAGTTCTTCCATTTGAAGGAAAACGGCACGACCGTCTCGACTGAGATTCTGGCCGGCCTGACCACGTTCTTCGCGATGGCTTACATCATCGTCGTCAACCCGCAGATCCTGTCGCAGACGGGTATGCCGTGGGGCGGCGTGTTCCTGGCCACCATCATCGCGGCCATCATCGGCACCCTGGTCATGGGCCTGTTCGCCAACGTGCCGTACGCCCAGGCCGCCGGCATGGGCCTCAACGCGTTCTTCACCTACACCGTGTGCTTCGGCCTCGGCTTCAGCTGGCAGCAGACCATGTGCATGGTGTTCCTGTGCGGCCTGATCAACATCCTCATCACCGTCACCAAGATCCGCAAGATGATCATCCTGGCCATCCCGGAGTCCCTGCAACACGCCATCGGCGGCGGCATCGGCCTGTTCGTGGCCTACGTGGGCATGCTGAACGTCGGCTGATCAAGTTCACTCCCGGCGATCCGAAGGCCGCCGCCAAGGGCGGTGCCGTTGCGGCTACCCCGGGTCTGGCCAACTTCAACGACAAGGTGCTGTGGGTCTTCCTGATCGGCCTCGTACTGGCCATTGTGTTCACCGTGATGAAGGTTAAGGGCGGCATGCTGCTGGCCATCGCCATCACCACCGTAATCGGCATCCCGTTCGGCGTGACCACCTGGTCCAACTCGCAGTCCATCAGCGAGACCTTCTCCCAGCTGCCGCAGACCTTCGGCGCGATCTTCTCCGCCGAGGGCTTCCCGGCACTGTTCTCTGATCCGACCAAGCTGCCGCTGGTCATCGTGACCATCTTCGCCTTCTCCATGTCCGATACGTTCGACACCCTGGGCACTTTCATCGGCACCGGCCGCCGCACCGGCATCTTCTCCGCCGAGGATGAGAAGGCTCTGGAGAACAGCCACGGCTTCTCCTCCAAGATGGACAAGGCCCTGTTCGCCGACTCCATCGCCACCTCCATCGGCGCCATCTGCGGCACCTCGAACACCACCACCTACGTCGAGTCTTCCGCCGGCATCGCCGCAGGCGGCCGAACCGGCCTGACCTCCGTGGTTGTGGCGATCTGCTTCGCCTTGTCCGCGTTCCTGGCCCCGGTCGTCTCCGCCGTGCCGTCCGCCGCAACCGCCGGCGTGCTGGTGATCGTCGGCTGCATGATGGCCGCTTCCCTGAAGGAAGTCAAGTGGGACGACATCGCCGAAGCCATTCCGGCGTTCTTCGCCGCCGTGTTCATGGCCTTCTCCTACTCCATCTCCTACGGCATCGCCGGAGGCTTCATCATGTACTGCATCGTGAAGACCTGCAAGGGCAAGGCCAAGGAGGTTCACCCGATCATCTGGACTGTGGCCGCGCTGTTCATTCTGGACTTCGTGTGCATGGCGATTCTGTAACGCTGATTGACAACGGATTAGCCTTTAAGGATTAATCCGCCGCCATACGGCATAAAGGCCGGGCTCTCACAAGGGCCCGGCCTTTGTTGTTGCCACAGTGATCAACGCCCATGAGTACCTTCGATGATCATCCGCCATTCTTGATGCATGGGAATAGTTGTCAACCGACAACTAAACGTACATGGCGGCAGCACGAGTGCCTTATTCAACATCGAAATATGCAGCGCGAAGAAGCCGAAAAACCAAAAAGGCTTCTATACCGAATGAAACGGTATAGAAGCCTTTTGGTTTGCGATCAAGCCCTTCTCACCCGAGAGAAGCTAGAGAACGATCAGTCCTCGAATGCCGAACCGTTAAGCGGGAAGCCCTACGGGCTTCCCGTAGGTGAGGGGAGCGGCTATGCCGCGACCGATCCGTGAGAGGGATTTAGTCCTCGAACGGATCAAAGTCGCGACGGACGCGGCGACGCGGGCGCTCAGTACGCTCTTCGCGGTCGGCGCGGTAGTCGTCGTAGTTGTCGTCGGTGGCGTAGCGCGGGTTACGGTCCGAGCCACGGCCACGGCCACGGGAACCGCCACGGCGGTCATCACGATCGCCACGGTCATCACGATCGGAAGAGCGACGGCGACGCGGACGATCATCGTCACGGGAGTCGCGAGCATCACGGTCATCGCGATCGTCGAAGTCACGGTCGGCAGAACGACGGCGACGCGGACGATCATCATCGCGATCATCGCGATCGAAGTCACGGTCATCGGAGCGACGGCGACGCGGACGGTCGTCGTAATCATCCTCGAAGTCATCGGAGCGACGGCGACGCGGACGGTCGTCACGATCGTCGAAGTCACGGTCATCGCGCTCGGAGCGACGGCCACGGCCGCCACGGCGATCGTCACGGTCACCACGGCCACGGCCGCCACGGCGGTCATCGCGATCGCCACGGCTCGGGCGGGCGTTGTTCTCCTGATCCTCGAAACCAGGAATGGCCAGGGAGATCTTGCCGCGATCATCGACACCCTGAACGATCACCTCAACGGTGTCGCCTTCCTTGAGCACGTCTTCGACAGCGTCAATACGCTCGCCGTTGGCCAGGTTGCGGATCTGGGAGATGTGCAGCAGGCCGTCGGTGCCGGGGGTGAGGTTCACGAAAGCGCCGAACGACGTGGTCTTGACGACCTTGCCGTTGTAGGTTTCGCCGGCCTCGGGCACGTGCGGGTTGGCAATCTGGTCGATGATGGCCTTGGCCTTCTCAGCAGCCTCGCCACCCTCGGAGGAGATGAAGACGGTACCGTCATCCTCGATGGCAATTTCAGCGCCGGTGTCTTCCTGAATCTGGTTGATCATCTTGCCCTTCGGGCCGATGACTTCGCCAATCTTCTCAACCGGGACGGAGGTGGTGATGATGCGCGGAGCGAACTCGCTCATCTCGGCCGGGCCGTCGATGCACTCGTTGATGACCTCGAGAATCGTGGCGCGGGCTTCCTTGGCCTGCTGCAGAGCGGCGGCCAGGATGTCGGCGGGGATGCCGTCGAGCTTGGTGTCGAGCTGCAGGGCGGTGATGAACTCGGAAGTACCGGCCACCTTGAAGTCCATGTCGCCGAAGGCATCCTCGGCACCCAGAATATCGGTGAGGGTCTTGAAGATGTGCTTGCCATCAACGTCGCCGGACACGAGGCCCATGGCGATGCCGGCAACCGGAGCCTTCAGCGGCACGCCGGCAGCCAAAAGGCTCAGCGTGGAGGCGCACACGGAACCCATCGAAGTGGAACCGTTGGAACCGATGGCCTCGGAGACCTGTCGGATGGCGTAGGGGAACTCTTCGCGGCTCGGCAGCACCGGCACGAGAGCCTTCTCGGCGAGGGCGCCGTGGCCGATTTCGCGGCGCTTCGGGGAACCGACGCGGCCGGTCTCACCAGTGGAGTACGGCGGCATCTCGTAGTTGTGCATGTAACGCTTGGACTGCGGACCGGACAGCGCGTCGATCTGCTGCTCCATCTTGAGCATGTTCAGCGTGGTGACGCCCAGAATCTGGGTCTCGCCACGCTGGAACAGGGCGGAACCGTGCACGCGAGGCACAATGTCCACCTCGGCGGACAGGGTGCGGATGTCGCGCAGGCCACGGCCGTCGATGCGGTAGTCCTCGGTCAGGATGCGGCGACGCACGATCTGGCGCTGCAGTTCCTTGAAGGCGTTGCCGAGTTCCTTGTCCTTCTCGGCATCGTCCATATCGGTGAACTCGTCCGCGAGCACCTCGCGCACGTGCTCCTTGATCTCATGGATGCGGTCCTGACGCGGCAGCTTCTCGGCGATGGAGAGCGCCTCGTCCAGATCCTGATGGGCGATCTCGTCGATGCGGGCGTACAGCTCGTCGGTGTACTCCGGGAAGAGCTGGAATTCCTTGGTCTCCTTGGCGGCGATCTTCTTGAGCTCGTCCTGAGCCTCGCAAATCACCTTGATGAACGGCTTGGCGGCCTCAAGACCACCGGCAACGACTTCCTCATCGGGCTTGGTCTGACCCTCGTCGTAGATGAGGTGCCAGGCGTTCTTGCCGGCACCGGCCTCGATCATGGCGATGGCAACATCACCGTTCTCGATCACGCGGCCAGCGACCACAATCTCGAACACGGCGCGCTCACGCTCGCTCCAACGCGGGAAGGCAACCCACTGGCCATCAATCAGCGCCAGACGCACACCGGAGACCGGGCCTTCGAACGGCAGACCGGAGATCATGGTGGAGGCGGAAGCGGCGTTCAGGGCGATGACATCGTAAGCGTCATCAGGGTTCACGGCGAGCACGGTCTCGACGACCTGCACTTCGTTGCGCAGGGTGTGCGGGAACAGCGGGCGCAGCGGGCGGTCGATGATGCGGCAGGCGAGGATGGCCTCGGAGCTCGGGCGCCTTCACGGCGGAAGAACGAGCCGGAATCTTGCCGGCAGCGTACATCTTCTCTTCAACATCGACGGTCAGCGGGAAGAAGTCGTAGTTCTCCTTCGGGCTGGAACCGGCGGTGGTGGTGGACAGAATCATGGAATCGTCGTCGAGGTAGGCGGCCACAGCGCCATCGGCCTGCTGGGCGAGGCGGCCGGTCTCGAAGCGCAGCGTGCGCTTGCCAAACGATCCATTGTCGATTACGGCCTCAACGGCCTTGATTTCGGGACCCTCCATAGGGTTCCTCCTTCTTTAATTTTCTAATTATTCCTACATACTGTGCTGCGGTTCGGCGACTCGCTTGAACCGCAACTGTCCTCTTCAGCGGACGTCACATACCTTGTTTCGACTGACCCCTTGGCCGTCGTTCCTCGTGTCAACCCCTTCATTCGGGTTCTCCTGTCGGCCTTACCTGCTGGCCTATCCTCTAACCCTCTTGCCGTTGTTGCCGTTGGCTGGCGATATGTAAAACGCCCGAGCACCATCCTAGGTACTCGGGCGGAAGTCTTCAATTATCGACGCAGACCCAGACGCTCGATGAGGGAACGGTAACGGTTGATGTCAACGCGCTTGAGGTAGTCAAGCAGGCGACGACGGTCACCGATCATCAGCTGCATACCACGACGGGAGTGGTGGTCGTGCTTGTGCTCCTTGAGGTGCTCGGTCAGATCAGCGATACGCTTGCTCAGCAGAGCAACCTGGACCTCCGGAGAGCCGGTGTCACCTTCATGGGTCGCGTACTTAGCGATGATTTCCTGCTTTTCTTCAGCCGTCAGTGCCACGGCATCCTCCTTATATTGCTGCGCGGTGCTACCGGCCCGATGCCGGCGCGCTCTCTATCCGCGGGCGAAATACGCCAAGGGTCAATTATACAGGAGCACCAGACACCACGAATCAGACCAACGTCAGCAGGCCGCCAAACATCACAACAAGCAAAGCAATCGTCTCAATCACAAAAAAAAGATAAACGACGCCCAACTGCGCGTCAGCACATTCAACGGCGACTCTTTTTTAATCGTCACCAACAATCCCACCCACAGCACCGCGAAAACGGCAACGCCAATACCAACTGAAATAATGCCAAGATTCGCCGCATTCGCCAATGCCGACGACTCTCCGTACACCACATATGTCGCATACCAAAAATCAATTTTCAGAATGCGCAGGCCGGCAATGAGTTGCTCCGCCGCCAAGCCAATCACAAAAACCGCGCCCCACAAGCGCCGATGGGCGTCAACAACCAGCAGACCAAGGCCGGAAACGGCAATCAGCGTCACCGTCCAGGCAACAAACGCGGCGCCGCGCGGCTCAAGCGCGCTCAAATTATCAAGCAGCCACTGCGTATCGTTCACCGCAATCGCACGCCCCCACCAATACGGCACCACAATGGCCGCAATCACCAGCAGCGCATAAGCCAGCCACAATGCAGGATGCGAGCGCTTACGCTCAATATCGGCCAGCGACAGCGTCGATTCGGGAATGGACGCCACCGGATGCTTGGAAACATCGTTATGTTTGGAAACATCGTTGGGCATGGGCGAAACACCATCGGACCGCGTATCGATTTCAGCCTGCACCTCACCGCTCGCCTGCTGGTCGACCGGCTGTTTCTCCACGCTGGAATTCACCGCCATCTACGTTTACCTCGCGTTCGTTGTTCGACGCCACACCTGTCTGCACAATGCGTCGTCTCATGCCGCGACGCCCATGCTAGGACGGTATTGTATCGTGAGTGCGCCATACGATAATGACATGGCGCCGGACATAACGCCGCAATACCTGATTTTCGCTAATCGCAACCATGCTTCGGCGGACGACATAAGCCATACATATGTTCATAAGGGCGAACCATATCCGAATTACTCACTCCGCTAACATCACCACATAACGGCAACATAGATACACAGCCATACTTGATATCAGGAGAACGCCGTCGATTCGAAATGAAAACTGCCAGCCGCCCACACACCAGCTCCTTTGTTTCCAAAATCGCACATTCTACGCCGATGTCATGCTCCACCATGTCTCACGCCGCGGTCTCAACATAACAGGATGGGTTGTACGAATCCACGTTGCCGAGCATTCGCACAACCCACCATTGCGACACATCACTGATTCCGCACATTCAATCGCTGCAACCAACAGGCTGCGGCGATATTTCAGCGCGAAGAGCGGCGTATCCGAATGACACTGATGCCAGCAAGCATCAGGGCAATTGCAGACAGCACCATCGGTGTTACGGACGAACCAGTTGATGACAGTTCAGATGAATTATCATCAGCAGTAGAAGACTGTTGCTGGCCGCCATCACCGGTCTGATCGCCGTTACCCGACTGGTTACCGTCACCGGTCTGATCACCACCACCAGGATTTCCGCCATCACCAGACTGACGGTCAACCGCCAATTGCGCGAGCTGCAAACTCAGTGCACGCTGCGGGGCATCCACCTCATTTTGCGTGGAAGGATCGGATGCCAACGCCTGCTTTGCCTTATCAAGTAGCGTGAGCATCTTATCCCACTCATCCATAGGATATTCCGCAGACTGCAGAGAGTCAGCCTGATCAATGGCCGAACGCAGCTTAGACGTATCCACAGCTTTGCCGTCAGAAGTCAACACGTCGCTCAAGTCATAGTAATCAAAATCGACATAACCACCCGTATTCTCCTTGGCGTAATTGAACAAGCGATTCGATACCCCTTAAAGTGCGACAAGCTCCAATCGTAAGTCAGCGGCCCCTGCTCGTCGCCAAGCTTGGACCATTGCTTACCGTCCAGACTGTACCAATACTGAATCGTCAACTTACCACTCGCATTATCCAGTGTGTTGTCCGACTTGATCCACACATTGGTCGCATCATCTGGCAATGTCACTGTGCCGCCCGATACAAAGGCCTCTTCAGCGTCACGATCAATCGTATCGTCAACGATATTACCGTCCGCGTCCTTCACGCCATTGTCGTAGACACGCTTGACCACGCCCAACGTTCGCTGTCCATTTTCTTGACGCACAGCGGCATAGGCAAAACTACGGGTATATGTAGCGAGGCCTGCGGTGTCTCCATCCTTCATATGACTGACATCCATGTGGGTTTCCACAGACATGGATCCGCCAAAGGTACGCTGCGACAAAACGTTACGGGCGGTTTCAAAATATGTCAGGTCGCCATAAGTGCCTTTCATATATTTGGCCGTGGCGGAAACCTTGTGCCCATTGGTCAAACGCAACCAGCCTTCACGATCAGTGAGAGACCAATATCGGTTATCTGGATTATGTCCCCATTCCCATACCAAATCAAGATTCGAACCATTGGGTTGGTATTCTTCGGCGACCGGATATTCCTTCTCATCAGCAAGACCGATCAGGGAAATATCGTCGATGACGTAATCCATGCACGTGCCTTCCGCACCCCACGCGGTTTCGACAATGAGTTTGGAACCTTCCACATTAGCGTCGGATGGGATGGAGAACTCACCTGTGATAGTAGTCGTCTCCCCACGTTTCACTGTTCCTGTGGCCACACGATTAATTGTGCCGTCTGCATATTGAATCGCCACATAAAACAGGTGGGAAGTCACAGCCGATGAATCGACGCCGTCCATCTCATGGTCGTATCGAATCGTTGCACTGGCACGATATGTCACGCCCTGCTGCAATTTTCCATCCATAGATTGACCCGGGCCAGCGCCATTGTATTCGCCACGATTCGTCACAGCAAGACTCGTGGTTCCAGAAAGAGAACCATCCGTAATCGCGGTAAGCGTACCATTCCACTGAGGGGTCCACGATTCAGTCCCGTTTTCGAAATCGCCATTGTCCACCAGCTCGATTCCAATCAGAGAATCGTCAACCTGAGGAGGCTCCTCCAGAGTCCACCAATCCTGATCCTGATAAGACTGATGAGGCGCGTCATTATCAAAATCGTCCGAATTGACCAGGGAACGCTGGCGAACCAGATTCTCCAAATCAGCAGGCAAATCAATCAGTTTGTCGTAGGTGTCCGACGCGCTTACCTGATTATTGTCCCCAAACACAGGCCATCCGTCATCACCCCACGTTGCAGGAATCAAACCGGGAACACGTCCGGTCGGATATGTGTCTCGGAAGAAGAATCCATGCCAAGACGTCGTGCCATCACCGTTGTCGACTTCAACAAGGCTACCTTGTGCGAAAGCACCTAGACAATACTTTTTGGCTTCGTATTTGGAGCCATCAAGCAAATCAGTGGTGCGCAGCAGCATCACCGTACGACCGTCTTTGCCCCAGTAAATCGTTGGAGTATAGAAATAATCACCGATTTTGAAAGTCTGAGATCCTTCAAATCCGGTAGGAGTCTCACCAAGATCATCAGTGAACTGTTCGGCAGAGATGATATTCTCATGGCTCTCCACCACCGTGGTTAAATCATCGGACAGCCTATATTGGTTGACGCCGGAGATAATCCAAGGACTCCCTTGCTCATCAAAATACAATGACGGATCATGGAATCCCCGATTAAGGGCAATCTTCGTCCAAGGACCATTCTCAATATCATCGGTGTAGTAGATATAAGCGCCATTAAGGTTGTTCGTATTGAATAACACGTAGAAGCGGCCATTGTGATAGCGCAGCGACGGAGCCCACTCGCCTTCGCCATACGAGCTAGCTCCATTGCGCAAGGATGAAGCATCGCTCATAGAAATGCGATCATACACGTACGTGACTATCCACCAATTGACCAGATCATAGGATTTCATAATTGGAGATCCGGGACTGAGCTCCATAGTGGTACTCACCATGTAATACACATCACGACCGTCTTTGTTATTCGGATCGTCCTTCGACACACGAATAACACTGATATCCGGAACATCCGTGTTCAACATGGGAATGGAATACGTGCCATCACCGCTATCAGTCGTGGTGTAACTGCCATCCGATGGCGTTGAAGATGGCGTTAAATCATCCGCAAAGACCGGCATTGGCGCCAAAATCAACCCACAAGTCGACAACACCGCGATAGCACTAGCCGAAATTTTTTGTCGTAAATAATTCATAAGTCTTTTAAACTTTCATGATAAGCACTCAACATCGAGTGCGTATTCCAATAGCATGCCCGCACAAATCAGCAATGAATGACGATAAGACATTCCCGCATATGGATAAGTGATGGACATTACCACTGCCAAAACTTACGCTTGAACAAGTACCAGTTCTAGGTTTCATGTGCGGTCATCCCGAGGCTGCCGCTACGGGATGACCGCATTACCAAGAGGTAACTAGCGCATCTCGCGACGCACTCGCGCTACGATCACACCAGTGAGAGCCAAGCAAGCGACAATCACAGCACCAGGCAAGACAGAGGAACCGGTTTGTGCCAAATCCACGCCATCAGTGGAATCATCAGCCAGCTTCAGACCGGCACGTGCACTATTCAATGCAGCAAGCGCATCTTGAACCTGCTGTTCAGTAGCGGATTCATCCTGCAATACCGCCTGAGCCTTCTGCAATGCGTCAGCAAACACCTTCCAGCTCTCTTCCGTGTAATCGGAAGCGTTCAGGCCGGAATTCTCATTCACTGCGCTCTGCAAATCAGACTTGTCCACCGGAGTCGAAGGAGTTTCATCCTGCGACTCCGTGAAAGTGTACGTAGTGATGTCGTACAGCTCATCCTGAGCATTCGCACCACCATCGGATTTGAAGGAGAACACCACATGATGCACCCCTGTCACACCCTCAAGGGTGGTCGTGTAATCGGCGTACTCGGATCCATCACCGGCAGGAATCGAAATAGAAGCCACAGGTTCGGAATCCGGATCATCAAGACGAATCTCAAGGATGCCTCCGGCTTTGCCAGCTGCAGTCACAGTCAGCGAAGAGGCGCCGTTATTCCCGAAATCGACATTCGCCAAAGACGTCCACTCACCATTATTAATATTGCTGAGCTTCTGACCTTCGGAATTGTCTGTAGTCATATCGACCACGCGCACACCAGAAGTCAGGTCATATGCGTTCTGAATGCCGGAATCCCATGCAATGGTGGAAGCTGGAATGCCTCCATCTTGATACGCGTCCAGATTCTTCACCGAAGAGAGACCCTCATATGTCATTGCAATATCGGCAATGGAACCATCCTCGTTAACCGTAATCGGATCGAGATGAGTATTTCGGTAGCCATGCGCCGCGTCAAGATTACCGCCGTTCATCAATTCCTTTGCCACCGTTTGCGCATGGTAGGTCATATACCACTGGTCGCCAAGTTGAACCATCGCGTGATGATTGTTGCCGCCAACACCGAAATACGTGCTCGGATTCTTCAGAATCTCACCCTGATAAGTGAACGGCCCCATCGGGTTGTCTGAAGTCATATACGCGATATTGCCGTAACCGACCGTGTTACCATCAATTACGTTGTCATGGCTGAAATTAGTGCAATACGAGTAGTAATAAGTACCACCTATCTTGGCAATCCCGGAGTCCTCAAACATGGCAGGTGCGTCTATGGCCTGAGCCTCACCTTCGGTATGCAGCATGTCATCGGACAGTTTAATAACGCGAGCCGTGTTCGGATGTTCTTCCTCGCCTGTCGGAACACCACCTCCGTAATACAGGTAGCCCTGCCCGTCATCATCCACGAACACCGCGGGATCAAACAGCCAGACCACACCAGCGGATTCAGGAGTACCGCCCTTAATCAACAGCTCACCGGTTTCGTCCTTCCACGGACCAACAGGAGAATCCGAGGTCAGCACACCGATACCGCTGCCGCCATTGGCGAAATACAGGAAGAACTTCTCTTTACCGTTGATGGTCTTATGAGCGACGGCAGGAGCCCAGGAATTGCTGGCCCAGGTGGCCACCCCCTGTTCTCCAGCCACACGAATGTAACCCTCATTACGCCAATTGACCATGTCATCACTGGACAGAACATTGATGGTCTTTACTTGAGCGAACGAATTGTCCTTGATCTGCCCAGTACTGTCATATTCATAGTCATAATTCAACGAGCCATCAGCATTCACAGAAGTGCCATCACCCGTAGTGTAGATATATACGCGTCCGTTGTATTCCATAGCCCACGGATCGGCGCCATACCAATAATCGATAATCGGGTTTGAATAGTCGCCGAAAGCCTTGGCTGCCGTTGCCGTACCCGTAGTCGGCGGCACGAATGAGGAACCAGAATCCGAACCGGTTACGGAAATGTCGTCGACAATGAAGTCGGCATTGCTCGTGCCATACTTGTTTTCAATCACCAGCGAGGGACTGGTGAAATCACCACTACCACCTAACGTTCCAGTACCTGAAATTTGTGTCCACTCACCCGCTTTCGCCGTTCCGGTCGCAATCTGGTCACATCCGGAACCATTACCCGAACAAACAGTGATATTGAATTCACCGTCTTCCGTGGCCTTGACCCACATACTTCCGGTATATGTCTGTCCTTTTTCCACCTTGCCATCAAGAGACTGGATTGCACCAGCATCAGAGGATGTACGATCAGTAACGCTCAAGGCGCCACTGCCACCATGCACATCATCCGCAGTGACGGCAATGGACGATGCGGAGCTATTCCACACCGTTCCAGACTTCCAACCATTAAGATCGTCTTCGAATCCGCCGTTGACGACCAATTCGACGGGTTCATCGGCCGACGCCGCAGTCACTCCGATAGTCGCTGGAAATACAGCCCCCATGCAACACAGCACGGATGCAGCCGCAGCAGCAACCACACGACCGGTTTTCCTTGTTTGCAATATGTGAATGTTATAAACCATTCAGTTCCCTTTCCTGAATGATGGAGGGCGACTCCCCCCCCCCATCATTTTTTCTTCGCCGCACAATCGAATCCCACGTTGGTTACGACCACATCGCGGCTCATTGCAAAGCCATGCCAGAGGAACGTCCCTCAAGGGCAGCCATGCGACAGCCATTATATAAATGAGCGCATTTCACTCGCGATCGTCCTTGATAACAAATTGATAACGATATGCACAATGAAAATAAGTTCACATAAACGCAACGCAACACATCAAATATGACAGTTTCATATGCCAATTACACACTTTGCATAACATATTTCAACAAAGAATGGAGACGTACAAGCGAACTCATCTGATGCCACCACTCATCGCCTATAAAGCTGGCGTGTCGCGCCACAATAACATCACAGCCGATAAAACGACACCCCGAAGTTGAGACTCATTCAACAATGCGGCCAGCTTAGACACACAACCAACGCTTCGCTTCATAGCACCGAACATTGATTCCAGCACAGTCACGACCATCTTCTTTGAAGGCAATCGTGTTTACGCCCCGGGTTCTAAATAGAAGTGCAACACCTTGTCTAGGGTTGGAAGTGTTCGAAGTTTCTAACTTAAGAAGGTGTTGCACTCATGGGTCAACAGTATTCGCACCTGTCGTCCGAGGAGAGGATCCTGATCGAGAAGCTGCATTGCGAACAGCATCTGAGCGTCCGGAAGATCGCGGAGGAAATCGGTCGGGACAAGTCCACGGTGTCACGCGAGCTGAGGCGCGGCCTGTGGTTCGCGTCCAACGAGAACGGGTCGTACCGTCCCTACCGGCCGAAACGGCTGAAGACCGGGCCGTGGACCTCGGGTCCGTTCTATTCGGCGCTGGCCGCGCAGA
>ENA-OQCF01000097-OQCF01000097.1-human-gut-metagenome-genome-assembly--contig:-NODE-97-length-30500-cov-2.847463_pt1 | contig 30500 bp, 37 predicted proteins | sample MGYA00242756_ERZ504573 | MGnify/ENA primary metagenome ERZ504573 (study PRJEB26092, sample SAMD00036240) | human gut metagenome | host: Homo sapiens | study: EMG produced TPA metagenomics assembly of... | reverse complement strand
CATCCATCTTACCATCACACAAAACTCGGACAATTCAGCAACCTCTGAAACCTCAGCTGATGAAAAAATGTCCGGTCAATAACCCTAAAAAATATCCATTGATGAAAACACTATTTACATTTCGACGATTTGACAGGCTGAAAGATTATCTTCAGGATAAATACAGTATTGTACAACCATTAAAATTAGAACGTGATATAAAAAAACTTTTTTACTATTTGCTACCGGAATAAGTTTGTGCATCCTTGTCAGCTGCCAACAGACTTCATCCCACAAACCTTTTGTAGAGTTATCTTCCTTGGAGCTTTCGGAAGAGGAGATGCCTATGGTATCCATCAGTAATGACTTTGCTTGTCAGTTTTTTCAGAAGATGAATGAACAGGAGAAAGGACAAAGTTTTTTCATTTCTCCTCTGAGTGCCCAATTCAATTTAGGGATGCTTGCCAATGGTGCTGCAGGAAAAACATTAGAAGAAATAGCTTCGGTACTTTCCGTTTCTAAGAGTAAGCCTTCATTGGCCAATAACTACTTTTTAAAACTGATAAGCAATCTGCCTCGATTGGATTCTACGACTGTCTTTCAGTCAGCCAATTCCATCTGGATTCATGACAAGTCACCTGTGAAGGATTCCTTTCAACAAATAAACCGGCAGTATTTTCTTGCAGAAATACAGAACTTGGATTTTCTGAGCCGAAATCAACAGGCATTATCAACCGATGGGCAAAGGAACAAACGCAAGGCGTATTCCTCACATCTTGGATCAGGCACAAGGTAACTGTATTCTCATCAATACGTTGTTCTTCAAAGGTGGATGGATTTTCCCTTTTGAACCGGCTGAAACCCGGCAGGAAAACTTTTTATCCTGTGAGTGGAAAGAAGCATCCGGTCAGCATGATGCACCTGTCTGATCAATGGTTTGCCTTTTATAAAGCGGAATTGTTTGAAATGGCTACCCTCCTTACGGAAACGATTCGTATGCCATGACAGTAATTCTTCCCAAGAAAGGTGTATCCATTGACTCCTGCATAGCCACATTTAGTGAAGCCAATTGGAAAGCATGGCTGTCCGCATCAGATAGTATAAGTTGTATGCTGGACCTCAAATTACCTTCTATCAAGTTGGATTACAAATCCGACATCATTCCTACTTTCCAGAAAATGGGCATCCATGATGCTTTTAATGAAAATTGTGCAGATTTTTCACGTATGACAGATATACCTGCCCACATTTCTGAAATCGAACAATTTACCCGATTGGAAGTAACGGAAACAGGCACAGTTGCAGCAGCAGCGACTATTACAAATGTTGTTTTTGAATCAGAAATAGTGCCAGAGATTACACCTTATCCATTCCATGTCAATCGTCCATTCTTATTAGTTATCCATGAAAATAAAACAGGTTTAATTTTGTTTATGGGAAAGATGATGGATATTCTGTAATCTGAAATACTGAGCATTGCAAGGGAGAAAAAATAACTTTAGCAAGCAGAAAGCTTATCTATAGCATCCGTATTGTATAATCCTCAACATTAGAACGTGACATGAAGATACCTACATTTTTCAAAAGTCTGATGACAGCTATCATTTCCTTCTTATTCCTTGGGAAGGAAAGGCTACCGGACTGTCCGGTGATTTCATCTATCTGCAGGGAGAAGAATGGGAATTGTTGGCCAAGCCCATCAATAGGGATTCTGTTCTGTTTCATCGGTTGATGGAATTTTTGCCGGACAACCATTGCATTACTACCGCCAATTGGGAAGGCTATACCGCCTATTGGGAAGTGCAGCAATCCCATCTGTATCTGCATCATTTGGAAGTCTGTGTCTATGATAAACAGAAAAAAGAAGAGTATTCCCTCACTTATCAGCCAGACCAGTTGAAAGAAGTGTTTCAGCCTTACTACCAAGACGAAAAAATTGGTGCCCGCTGGTTTAGTGGGGAACTGCGTGCCGGGAAAGGTGAACTGGTGCGTTACGTACACAGCGGCTTCGACCGCAATCTAGAAACGGAGCAAGTGATGATGCTTCAACACGGTCGTATAAAAAGTTGCCGGACTTACCATAATACTACGGGCTGGCATGAAAATGCAGCATGCTCAGGATAAAATCATCCGACGTTTCCCCTGGCATCGCTTTCCGGAATACAAAGGTCAACGTATAACCTTTTTTGTTGAGAATGTACAATGCAGTTCAGACGGCCATCTGGTGGATGTGGATGTAAGAACTATATTCGTTCGTCCCCAACGGGAAAACATCGAAGACGGAAATCATCCTTTAGCAAAGGCATTTGAAGAAGTACTGAAGAGCATTTATCCTTGGGAGGTGTTGTTTATCAACGGAAAGTACACGATTGAATTTAAGGATTTTGTACTTTCCATTTGGAAAGATAAGCTAAAGCCTTCTCAAACAAACGATACTACGAAATACACCTTTGTAGGCAAGGTTTATGGCGAAGAAGTGCGGCAGATTCCTCCTTACGATGTGGTCAAATTCCCAGCAGGCGGTGCCTATCTGACTTTGGCTGGAAAGCCTTTTCAGGGTTGGCTGGCCGATTCTACGGGAACATTCAGCATAGAGCATTTGGAAAAAGGTGAATACCGTTTGAAAGTACAGTTTATAGGCTTGACATCCTGTGATACCCTTATCCATGTGCCCATGAAGGATGATACTTTGCAGCTCAGGCTTTCTTTGCCTTACGACTATTTGGAAAAATACGATTGTTCACCGGCTCTGTCTCGCGAATACATTGAGCAGGGGAAACCCAATCTGAGGCTCATCATTCCGATTGGGCAGGAAGAGGAGATCCAAAAGCATCCCTTTTGGAAGAAATATGGGGTTACGTATTTCAGGTACTCCCCCTTGAAGGAGGACGGTAAGCTAGATTGTTATTTAGGTACTCCCAACCATCTGCTGACTGCTTACAACGAAGAAGTTTTCCGGTATTTGGATAAAAAGTTCGGACCAGGAAATGGCGTAAGGAAGTAACCTACCGGTCATCTTCGGATTGGACAGTCTCTGAACGAACCGCATGATTATAACTGGCTCATCAAAACACTGAGCAGAGAGTGTAAATATCCCGTTGCCCAGCAAAAAAGGAACAAGGGGTGTGTTTTACAGGTGGAATATACTGTGCCCCCGGAAGGCTATATCAGCCATGCTACGGTACTCAACCAAGCACCCCGTGCATTCCGAAAGTCAGTGATGCAAGTTTTTCAATCGCTACGGAATGTACCACTGTCTTACGCCCCGAGAAAAGCACTCTCAGCATCCAATTCTGGCTGGATAACATGAAAAATCCCCTAAAGCAGATGTAGTCATTATCGGGTATACCTGGGATGATAAGCCGGTCTTGATGATGTAGATGAGTAGAATATCGTTTGTATGAAATAATCATCTTGTCATTTGTTCCAAGGCAAACATTCGATCGTCATTTCTGTAACGAAGATATGGTTTAGCAAATATTCTCCCATACTTGACATACTAAAGGAATTGTCGGCACGAGGTGTGGAGGTTTTCGCTTTGGTCAAAAACAATACAGCGAAGGAAGAAAAATTGAAAGAGACAGGAATCCGAACCAAGGTTAATGATTCATTGTCAATGGATGTTGTTATCATTGACAAGTCTTTGATATGGTATGGAAGCGTCAACTATCTTGGTTACAATACAGATGAAAACAATGCCATACGCATTTATGATTCAAAAGTGGCTGATCAAATTTTGGAAGCTCTATATACATAACATCTGTCGGTCCTTTATCCAACTTGTGCAGAAGAAGTACATAGAGATGGAATATCGATTTTTCATTAAACAGCTATTGGAAAAGAACGTAAAAAATCGTATCTTTGCAAACAAGAAAAGCGTTCTTTTGGTTGATGCAGGACGTTGCAGAATATAGAAGCTCGCTCGTTTCTAAATCGTTACCTGTTTAAGATAATGTCTGTTTTAAATGTTTGATTTTTAATAAGAAAAGAAAATTTAAATGTCTTTCTCTATGGAGACTATCTGTCCGGCACTTCCGAGGCTGTTGAGGTAGGGGAATTCCAGTTGGTTGTAGTAGCCCGTCAATCCCTGCATATAGGCCAGGCAACCCATGTCGCCGGAGTGGACGAGGTTCTCTATTCCGCTTTTCAGGGAGGCAAGGTGGGTGCCGGTGGGGTCGTGCCGGATACCGGTATAGGCATAGTCGGTGTTTACGCTGAAAGTCAGCACTTGTCCGGTACGTTGGTTGGAGACTTCCTGGTAGTGGAGGTTGATGCTCATGGCAGAGTCGTTCACCATGAATCCGGTGATACACTGCCCGTCGTTTTCGGGCACAAAGACCAGTCCGGGGAATTTTTTCTTGAACTTGTCTTGGGTATCGAAGTAGTCGTCCTGAGCCACGAGGTCATTCAGCAGTTGTTGTCCCCATGAGTCGGGCAGGCGGACGCTTACTTCCTTCTTCCGCCCCGGGCGGGGGGTGAAGGTAAAGCTGAAGAGTGGGGCATCTTCCGTCGGGAGTACGGTGCTGTTGTAAAGGTCCTCGTCGTTGTCCAGCACGATGGGGTTTTTCAGCCGGTAGATGGAGATGCGCTGTTGCGTCAAGGTATCTCCCCAGAAATGGCCCGAAGGTATCATCTGCAGTACGAGGGAGTCGAGGGTATAGGTGTGGTCTGTGTTGGGGGTGAAGTCGGACGTGGAGTATTCGGCATAGTAGGTGGCGGATACATCTCCCAAGAGCTGCTCCGGTAATGTCCCAGCTGGCAGATGCTGTCGCCCCGGGTCTCTATGGAGTCCAGCAGGATGGTGCTGATGTCTACCGAGCATGTGTCTACGTATACATTATAGAAGGAGCTTTCCACGAGGCTCTTTCCAAGCTGCGAGTTCTCGTCCTGGCAGGCGCAGAGGATAGCGAGGACTGCGAATAAGCTGTACAATGATTTCTTCATTTCTGTTCTTTTAGTTGGCGGCAAAGGAAGGGCAAAACTTTTATATCTTTCTACAAAAATCGGCGTTCGGACGGTTTTTATCGGTAAAGGCGTTTAACGGGAATTTCGGACTGTTCGTCGGTTATTTTTGCCGGTGTGGTTGCGGCGGTTTACTTTTGCGGGCAGAACTTCCGCCCTTCTGAAAGAGGAGGGGAATAGTTTCGGCATCCCGATACTAAAACTATTCTCCTTCCTCTTCAGGGGAACGAGGGGTATGAAAAATTAATCTTTAAAACAATAAACAATGAACAGACTATTGGTAGGAATAATGTTGCTGGCCATCGTGTGCATTGCCGGCAGTTGTACGGACGAGGATGAATACACTCAGGGGCAGTGGATGAAGAAAGCCAGCTATAACGGTGTGTACCGCGCTTATGCCTCCGGCTTCACCATCGGCAATTATGGGTATTTGTGTGGTGGCTTCTACGGAGCGAACAAGGATTACCTGAACGACCTTTGGGAGTATGACATGAGCCGGAACAGCTGGACGCAGTGTGCCGACATGCCCGTTGCCGGGCGCAAGGCTGCGTGGGCTTTGCCGTGAATGGCAAGGGATACATTACGACCGGTTCCGTGAAGGACGGCTCCTCGTCCTACTGTGTGGCAGATACCTGGGAGTATGACCCTGCCACGGATGCCTGGACACGGAAAGACGACTTCAAAGGCGGGGTGCGCGACGGTGCCCTGGCTTTCAGTATAGGCGGATATGGCTATGTCGGTACGGGCTGCAACAGCGACGCTACCGGCAGCGAGAGTGCCTACAAGATGGACTTTTACCGTTTCAATCCCAATGGCGCCGAAGGTTCGCAATGGGAAGCGGTGAGCGGGTATGGAGGCGAGAAGCGCTACTTCGGTACGGCATTCGTCATCGATGAGGTGGCTACATCTGTTGCGGGCGAAACAACAGTACCGATCTGGTGGATTTCTGGAAGTTCGACGGAAGCAACTGGACCCAGTTGCGTGACATTGCCGATACGGACTCCGACAATGACTATGACGATGACTACGCCATCACACGGTCCGAAGCCGTATCCTTCGTCATCGGTGGAAGGGGATTTGTGGCTACGGGAATACGTAACAGCACTTCCTTGAGCAGCGACTACTGGCTGTACGACCCTGACAAGGACTTATGGTACGGCGATTCCGATGACGACTTTACCCCCATTACAGATGTACATAATTATCCTTCCGGTGCTTCTTCGCGCAGGGCTGCCGTTGGTTTCTCTACCGGCGAACGTGGTTTTGTGCTGACGGGAACAAGTGGTACCAGCTACTTTGATGATGTGTACGAACTTCTACCCGATGAGGAAGAGGAAGTCTGATTCGCCCCATAACTGAACGGAACTTATGAAGCTGATGTTTATGATGATAAAGATAGGTGTACCGGCTGTGATGGCGGTATGCCTTTCTTGCTGTTCGGGTCATACTGCCGGCGGTGGCAATGAGTTGAAATGCCGGGTGATGGAGGTGGAAGGCGGTTACGGCTACGTGGTGCTGCATGGAGCCGATACCCTGATATATCAACCTTTTATACCTGCTTTGAGCGGTCGCCTGCCATTTGCAACAAAGGTGGAAGCGCTGGCGGCCGGTCGGTTGGTATGCCGCAAGCTTGCCGATGGGCAAGCTCGGCATTGAGCAGGGAGGAGGTGGAGTCTTGTCTGACAGACACCGGACTCTAATCTTCTAAAGAATCCTTTACTTCGTGATGTATTTCCGAGCAGTCATAAGGGTATCTCTGCATGAATTTACCTTGAGTACCTTCTTTGTATCGCTACCGGGACGTGAAAGAGTGGCGGTGAATGTCACTTGAAGCCGTTTGTAGTAGATGGTTGAAGTGTATATGTTCCATTTCATGCCCACTATATCCATTTCAAAATGTTTATATCTCAATTCGTCTTCTTTGTAGTACTTGCCTTGGGCAAGGAAGAATAGCTGTTGTTGCCCCATCACCACCTTTCCGTCTTCTATACGGTCGGGCAGGTAGATGCTGCGTTTCTTCGGGTCTATCCAGTTGAAGACATCGTTGGAGTGGTCGTTGAGCAAGAATGCGTATTCTGTCCATTTGTTGATGAACGGATAATGGTCATGCTTTCCGGTTGTGTTGCCCATAGTTTCATCTTTATAGGTACTCTTGTCGGGTTCCGTCCCGGCTTCTTCCACCCCGTCATTATTTTCCACGCTGTATTCAATGGATTCTATCTGATAGAAATTCTCGCATGGCGCTTGCCGTATGGTGATTTGTTCTTTGTAGAAGCCCGTCTTCATCTCAAGGTTGAGGATAAGCCCGCGTTCTTCTCCGTCGAAATTATCTTCAGTCTTTAGTGTGAGCCGGGTTTCGTTCTCGCGGGTGAGGTCAAACCAGCGGAAGTGAAGGCTTCCCAAGCCTTCCAACTGTAAGGGGCGGTTGTTGGTGTCTACCATTGTGGTTCCGCCAAGGGTGGTGATGGAGGCAATGCGCCAGTCACTACGTGTCAGGTCTATCTGCAGGGTAGAGGCATCTCCATCCAGAGTAGTTTCCTGCATGGGCGAGAGGCGAAGGTCATCGTCGTTGCTACAAGCTGTCAAGCCGCAAAGAAAAAGAGCGAACAGAAGGATGGGTTGGAATAAGTCAGTCGTTTTCATGTTGGTTATTATTTGATTTATGTCCATTGGACGTGGCATTCTTTGTAAATGCTGCACGACAAAGATAATTATTTCCTCTTTACGGTGTATTCTCCGAAAGAAAGAAGTACTCTTTTTTGCCGGATAATACGGGTTTTATTAACTTGCGCACAAATTAACCACTAATCACTAACCATTAATCATTGATTCCATGAAATACCAAGTTGCCATTATCGGTGGAGGTCCTGCGGGATATACTGCTGCCGAAGCTGCCGGAAAAGCAGGATTGAGTGTCGTACTATTTGAGAAGCAGAGTCTCGGTGGAGTGTGCCTGAATGAAGGGTGTATCCCTACCAAGACCTTGTTGTATTCGGCCAAGACCTATGACGGAGCCCGCCATGCTTCGAAGTATGCGGTCAGTGTGCCCGAAGTATCGTTTGATTTGCCCAAGATTATTGCCCGCAAGCAGAAGGTAGTGCGCAAGCTGGTATTGGGAGTCAAAGGAAAGCTGACTGCCATGGTGTGACGATTGTCAGTGGAGAGGCCACAGTGACGGACAAGAATCATGTGGAGTGCGGCGGAGAAACCTACGAATGCGAGAACCTGCTGCTCTGCACCGGTTCCGAAACCTTTGTCCCTGCCATTCCCGGCATAGACAAAGTGTCCTATTGGACTCATCGTGATGCGCTGGATAACAAGGAACTGCCCGCTTCGCTTGCCATCATCGGCGGCGGTGTCATCGGTATGGAGTTCGCTTCTTTCTTCAACAGCCTGGGAGTGCAGGTAACTGTCGTCGAGATGCTGGACGAGATACTGGGAGGCGGTATGGACCGAGAGCTGGCGGGTATGCTCCGTGCAGAGTACGCCAAGCGGGGAATCAAGTTCATGCTGAGTGCAAAAGTAGTGTCTGTCATGCCGGATACTGCCGAAGCTTCTTCCCTTATCCAGGTGAATTATGAAACAGCCGACGGTCCCGGTTCCGTCGTTGCCGAACGGCTTCTGATGAGTGTCGGGCGCGTCCGGTAATGAAAGGCTTCGGATTGGAGAATCTGGGCTTGGAAAGAACGGAGCGCGGAAATGTCTTTGTCAACGGACAGATGCAGACCTCCGTTCCCGGAGTATATGCTTGCGGTGACTTGACGGGATATTCCTTGCTGGCGCATACAGCCGTTCGCGAGGCGGAAGTAGCCATACATTCCATCATTGGCAAGAAGGATGCCATGAGCTACCGTGCCATCCCCGGCGTGGTATATACCAATCCCGAAATAGCCGGTGTGGGCGAGACGGAAGAATCCCTTCAGAAGAAAGGCGTAGCTACCGTGCAGTGAAGCTGCCGATGGCGTACAGCGGTCGTTTCGTCGCCGAGAACGAAGGTGTGAACGGTGTCTGCAAGTTACTGTTGGGTGGCGACGATACCGTATTGGGGGCACATGTTTTGGGTAATCCCGCTTCGGAAATCATCACGTTGGCAGGCATGGCCATTGAGCTGAAACTTACTGCCGATGAATGGAAGAAGATTGTCTTTCCGCACCCCACGGTGGGAGAGATATTCAAGGAGGCATTGTAGAACCCATGACTATTGTTTCATATAAACATAAAAGATGAAAACCGTAAAGCTAATCACCTGCGACGATGCCTTTCAGGCACATGTTATTCAGGGTGCCTTGAAGAATGAGGGCATTGCGTCTGTTTTGCATAATGAAAACATGTCTTCCGTGATGCGCGGATATGTCCGTGATGTCACGGGAGTGGATATATTTGTCTATGAGACGAATATGACAATGCCCTCCGTCTGCTTGAACGGAACCAGATGATTCCGGAACAGTTGAGGTACTGCCCCCATTGCGGTTCGGATGAGATTAAGTTTGTGCTGAAGAAGAGCCATCGGGTGCGTGCTGTGGTGGCTGCTGTTATTGCGGCATTGTCGGCCGCACCTCCGGGCACTGAGCATTGGGAGTATGTATGCAGGAAGTGCGGCACTCATTTTGAGAAGCCGGTGGCGAAAGGAACAATTGAAGAATAATCAGGTGTTTATTCTTTTAACCGCTTTTCAATCCAGTCCCGGTTTTTACGTCCCAATCGGCTTTCCGCAAAATCCAGGAAAGCGATGTGTCTGTTATATGGGCTTGGATGACACCTGCCAGAAAGTTGAAGAAAGGTTCTTCACCCACCCGGACAAGCAGGTCGGCGAGTAGTACTGACCCTTTCCTATAGAGGGCAAGATGCGCTTCGCGGTCGTTGCGGTCAATACCCCAGATAGGACGGATATGGCGTGTTTCCTTACGATAGGCGTCGATGTAAGCGGCATAGGCTTTCTCGCCGCGGGCGTGGCGTATGTATTGCAAAGCACTGAATTCGGCAAAAGATTCGTTCAGCCAGTCGTGCCAGGATTCCACCGGAGCCTTGTTCCACCAGAAGTGGCCGATTTCGTGGGCGGTGTTCTTGAGTACATATTCATTGAATGTTCGTGAACTGAGCATAATGAAATTTTTACGGCTGTACCCTCCTGAGGTGCCGGAAGCTGAAAGCAGGAATTTCATGTAAATATCCTCATCTCCCGCAATTTTATAAAGGCGTCGGAAGAATTTCAAGGCATTGTGGCAACATTGAAGTGCCGAGTCTGCACCGGCATCCGGGAAGTCTGTATAGATAAGTTCAATGGTAGTTCCGTTATCATTGATGCGGCGGCTTTTCAGCATGGGTGAAGCCAGGATAACATTGTCGAAATTCTCCCAAGGTTGCTCCATTTCCCACATCCCTTCTTCTGTATGGGAAATAATACCTGAGCCGCTCACCGTATAACCGTCAGTGATGCCGATTCGTAAGTGCGAATAATCTGCCCGGTTACCGTTGCAGACAGGATACCATCCCGTATAGTAACCAAGTTCAATCCAATGGTCATTGAATGATTTTGCAGGGCCCTGCACTTCCTGCATGTAGAGTGTGTAACGGGTATTTATGCGGCAGCGGTCATCGGCTCCTGCCGGCCGGTAGAGGGTCAAGGTCCGTCCGTCGGGAATGAATTGGGCAGGTGCTGGGGCAAGCGTATCGAAACGGTAGGTTATCTCCCGGCTGTTGTGGCGTAGTGTGTCGATACGGGCATGGCGCCATAGTACCAACGAGATTGAGTCACTGTCCTGGAAATCAACTTCAAACGAACCGCCTACTTCGACCTGTCGGTTCGGTACATCAATCTGTACGGTTAAGTCATAACTGACAATGCGCGGAGATTCTTGTGCCCGAAGCATGGGGGAGAAAAGGAGGCATATTGTAAAGCTGGCAATTGTAAGTTGTAGTTTCATGGTACATCAATTTTAGAGTGATAGTAACTGGGAGATTTTGCCTATGTAAAAGTAGTATTTTTAAAGGAATATTAAGATGGATGGCTGGATATAATTTATGAAAAGACTACCTGGTTATTGTTCATTTGTAAGATTGTCGTACTTTTGCCTTTAAAGATAAATATATTTATGAAAAGGATATTGTTGCTGTTAATTTTATCCGTCTGCCTGCTCCCATTGTGGTCCCAAGAGACGGTAACTCCGGTGAAGCCGCTCTCTGCGCGGATTGATGCGTTGATAGAACACAAACTTCCCGCAGGCTCTAATGTGGCCATTTCGGTCTATGACCTGACTGCGGCAAGCCCTTGTACGGCTATCAGGCGGACAAGCTTTCCCGTCCCGCTTCCACCATGAAGCTGCTGACCACCATTACCGCCCTTTCCCGTCCCGAAGCCGACGAGCCGTTCCGTACGGAAGTGTGGTATCAGGGAACCATTGAGCGCGATACCTTGCAGGGGAATATGTATGTGATAGGCGGTTACGACCCGGAGTTTGATGAAGAGGCATTGGATTCCCTGGTGGCTGCCGTGGCCCGTTTCCCCTTCTCTGTCATCAAAGGCAAGGTGTATGGAGATGTCTCCATGAAAGACTCCTTGTACTGGGGCAGCGGCTGGTTGTGGGATGATACTCCCTATTCCTTCCAGCCCTACCTCTCACCGCTGATGCTGAATAAAGGAGTGGTGAAGGTTACCGCCACACCCGGCGAACGGGGCGACAGCGCACGCCTTGAATGCACTCCCGCCTCTTCCTATTATACACTGACGAACAAGACCCAAAGCCGTACCCCTTCTGCCGGACGTTTCCGTGTGTCGCGCGACTGGCTGGTGAACGGGAACAACATCACCGTGACGGGCAACGTCGATGCCCGCCGTGCAGGTACGGTCAATATATTTTCTTCGCAGGACTTCTTCATGCATACCTTTATGGAACGGTTGCAGGCACGAGGCATCCGGTGCATTCCGGCGGCAGAAGCGGAAGTCTCTTACCTCTTCGGCGAGTTCCGGCAAGACAGTCTTTCCGTGCGGATGGCTTCCTATGAAACTTCCGTGCAGGATGTGGTGAAACAGATAATGAAGGAGAGCGATAATCTCAATGCCGAAGCCATGCTCTGCCGGTTGGGTGTGCAGAGCAGCAGAAAGAAGCGTGTCTCTGCCGAGGACGGGCTTTCTGCCATCCGCATGCTGATAAAAGAGATGGGATATAACCCCGATAGGTATAATCTGGCAGATGGTTGCGGCCTTTCCAATTACAACTACATTTCACCGGAACTCTTGGTTTCTTTCCTGCGATATGCCTACTCGCGTACGGATGTTTTCCAGAAACTTTATAAGGCTTTGCCCATTGGCGGCGTGGACGGTACACTGGAGTTCCGCATGAAGAAAGGCACCCTTTCCCACAGAAATGTACATGCCAAGACGGGTTCCTTTACCGCCATCAACTGCCTGGCCGGCTACCTTAAAGCCCGCAACGGACACGAGATAGCCTTTGCCATCATGAACCAGAATGCACTGTCGGGCAGGGAAGCACGCGCTTTCCAGGATGCGGTGTGTGATGAAGTGATACGTTGAGGTTTAGCCATCGTAAAGTTGACCTTTAGCGTCGTAAAGTTAAGGTTTAGCTTCCTAATGCAGACCTTTACGGAGTGAGCCCCAAGAGTAGGGGAAATCATTCCTCTTTCGTATTGCGGTAGCGTGCCGGAGACATACCCAGATAAGACTTCACATACTTCCCGAAGAAAGACTGGTTGGGGAAATTAAATTCTTCTGCAATCTCCTTGATGGACTTGTCCGAATGCTTCAGCCGGTACTTGATGTGCTCGATGGCACTTTCGTTAATCAAGTCAAGCGGTGTACGTCCGCACGCTTGTTTGATAACCTTCGAAAAGTGTTTGGGGCTGTAGCAGAGTGCATCGGCATAATATCCTACAGAACGGTGTATGCCGTTGTCTTTGGACAACATCTCTATAAATTTACACAGGATATAGTCGGACTGTTTGATGCTTTCTTTTGTATCGGCTGTCATTGCTGAAGGGTTCACTTCTTTGTTGAGGTGTCCCAACATCTCACAGAAAATGGCAGAAAACAAGTGTTGCATCACTTCCCTATGATAGGGATGAGGCTCGTCGTTTATCTTTGCCATAAGCAGTTCCCGGTAGAATTTGAAGATTTCCTTGTCTCCTTCCTCCCCGACAGATTTTATGGGATTGTTGTGGATATGCATAACGGTATTCCATGTATCCTTCTCCATCTTGACCACGCGTTGTAGGAACTGTGTGGAGAATGCGGCAAGCCTTATCTTGTGCTTTGGGCTTACCATCGCGTGGCTGATAATGGTATTGGGAAGGCCGAGCAGTAAGTCGCCTGCTTCCAGTTGGTAGGTTTTGTAGTTGACGTCCAACTGGATACAGCCTTCTAGACAGATAGCGATAAGGAAGCATCCTAATCTTATTGTATCTTCATTGTAGGGGCTTCCCTCCAGACTGTTGATTATGACAAAGTCATTGTCTACATAGTCAAGGACATGTTCGCTGTTCTTAAAGTCCGCGATTTCTACGATTTTTATGTTCCCTTTCTCCATATTCTTCCTTTTTCGTTTTGCAAAGTTGGTGAATAATGGGAAATATGGAATGTTCCATTATGCGGCTTTCTTGTTCTATATGTCATTTATAGACAATTCATTAGCCTTAAAAAAGATGAATGTCGAAAAAGGGATATCCTTGGAGTGTAATTGGTCATTATGGCGTTGTTCCTTTCTCCTACTTTTGCCACCAGTTTTAACAAAAATACAATGAGAAAGAGTATGATTACATTAAACAGGAAATGGATACGGCTGATAGGGATTGTCGGTTGTACAATGTGTTTGGCATCTTGCAAGCAGGCAACGGATGCTTCCGGAATGAAACCTTCTTACGCTACCATGAAAGTGGAGGCGACAGACAAAGAGCTTTCCACTTCGTATTCGGCAACGATACGCGGACGGCAGGACATAGATATCTATCCGCAAGTGTCGGGTACCATTGAGAAGCTTTGTGTGACTGAGGGGCAGAAGGTGCGCCGCGGACAGTCGCTTTTCATTATCGACCAAGTGCCCTACAAGGCTGCCCTCAAAACGGCCGTGGCCAATGTGGAGGCTGCACGCGCTGCACTGGCTACTGCTGCACTGACTTACAATAGCAACAAGGAACTGTATGCGCAGAAAGTGGTTTCGGAATTTAGTCTGAAGACTGCCGAGAACGCCTATCTTACCGCCAAGGCACAGCTCTCGCAGGCCGAAGCCCAGGAGATAAGTGCGCGCAACAACCTCTCCTATACGGAAGTGAAGAGTCCCAGCGACGGTGTGGTGGGGGCATTGCCCTACCGTGCAGGAGCATTGGTCAGCCCCAGCCTGCCGCAGCCGTTGACAACGGTCAGTGACAACAGCGACATGTACGTTTACTTTTCCATGACCGAAAACCAGTTGCTTGCCCTGACCCGCCAATACGGAAGCATGGACGAGGCGTTGAAGAACATGCCTCAAGCGGAACTGAGACTGAACGACAATTCCGTCTATGACAAGAAAGGAACCATCGAGTCCATCAGTGGCGTCATTGACCGTCAGACGGGTACGGTAGTGGCACGTGTGGTATTTCCCAATGAATCGCGCCTGCTCCACAGTGGGGCGTCGGGCACGGTGGTGGTGCCTACCACTTATAAGAACTGTATTGTGATTCCGCAAGAGGCCACCGTGCAGTTGCAGGACAAGACAGTGGTATATAAGGTAGTGGATGGCAAGGCCGTTTCTGCCTTGATTACCGTGGCCGGAATAAATGACGGACGCGAATACGTAGTGCTGGACGGACTGGAAGTCGGCGACGAGATTGTTTCCACCGGTGCCGGACTGCTGCGCGAAGGGACACAGGTGAAATAATGAACTGCTATTTATCAACTATCAATGACCCATTAAGATGAAAGGAAATATATTTATAAAGCGGCCGGTGATGGCTATCTCCATCTCCGTACTGATTCTGGTGATAGGCTTATCTCGCTCTTTACGCTGCCGGTGGAACAGTATCCTGATATTGCACCTCCCACGGTGTACGTCAGCGCCAACTACACCGGTGCCGACGCCGAAGCCGTATTGAACAGTGTCATCATGCCGTTGGAAGAGAGTATCAACGGTGTGGAGAACATGATGTACATCAGCTCTACCGCCACCAATGCCGGTTCTGCCACCATACAGGTCTACTTCAAGCAGGGCACGGACCCCGACATGGCTGCGGTGAACGTACAGAACCGCGTATCCAAGGCGCAGGGACTGCTGCCTGCCGAAGTGACGAAAATCGGTGTGACTACCCAGAAGCGCCAGACCAGCTTCCTGCAAATCGGTGCTTTGGTAAGCACCGACGGACGCTACGACCAGACTTTCCTAGCCAATTACCTCGATATCAACGTGATTCCGCAGATTAAGCGTATCGAAGGTGTGGGTGATGTAATGGAGCTGGGCGATACATACAGCATGCGTATCTGGCTGAAACCGGAACGGATGGCGCAGTATGGACTGGTTCCTTCGGATGTGACCGCCGTATTGGGCGAGCAGAACATCGAGGCGCCTACCGGTTCGCTGGGCGAGAGTTCTAAGAACGTATTCCAGTTTACGATGAAATATCGCGGACGCCTGAAAAGTGTGGAGGAATTCCAGAATACGGTGGTACGCTCGCAGAGCGACGGTTCCGTGCTTCGTCTGAAAGATGTGGCGGATGTGGAGCTGGGTACGTTGACTTACAGTTTCCGCAGTGAGATGGACAGCAAGCCGGCTGTACTTTTCATGATGTTCCAGACGGCAGGCTCCAACGCAACCGCCGTCAACAAGCAGATTACTGCACAGATAGACGAGATGAGGAAGAGCCTGCCCGAAGGGACGGAGTTTGTGACGATGATGAGCTCCAACGACTTCCTCTTCGCTTCCATACACAATGTGGTGGAGACGCTGGTGATTGCCATTATCCTGGTAATCCTGGTGGTGTACTTCTTCTTGCAGGACCTCAAGAGTACGCTCATACCGTCCATCTCCATTATCGTGTCGCTGGTCGGTACGTTTGCCTGCCTGGTGGCTGCGGGGTTCAGTCTCAATATCCTGACGCTGTTTGCACTGGTGCTTGCCATCGGTACGGTGGTGGACGATGCCATCGTGGTGGTGGAGGCGGTGCAGTCCAAGTTCGACGCCGGATATAAGTCTCCCTACCTTGCCACGAAGGATGCGATGGGCGATGTGACGATGGCTATCATCTCTTGTACCTGCGTGTTCATGGCGGTGTTTATCCCCGTGACGTTTATGGGTGGTACTTCGGGTGTGTTCTATACGCAGTTCGGCATTACGATGGCAACGGCAGTGGGCATCTCCATGATTTCGGCATTGACGCTTTGCCCCGCCTTGTGCGCCATCATGATGCGTCCGTCGGACGGCACGAAGAGTGCGAAGAGCATCAACGGACGGGTGCGCGTGGCATACAATGCTTCGTTCAACGCCGTGCTGGGAAAATATAAGAAAGGTGTGATGTTCTTTATCCACCGCCGCTGGATGGTGTGGACTTCATTGGCGGCTACCGTCGTATTGCTGGTTTACTTGATGAGCACCACCAAGACAGGGCTTGTGCCGCAGGAGGACCAGGGTGTCATCATGGTGAACGTCAGCACCTCACCGGGAAGCACGCTGGAAGAAACTACGAAGGTGATGAACAAGTTGGAGGATATTCTGAAGAGCACACCAGAGATAGAGCACTATGCCAAGGTGGCAGGCTACGGCTGATGTCCGGTCAGGGAACTTCCTACGGCACCATCATCATCCGTCTGAAGGACTGGGGTGAGCGAAAGGGGAGCGAACACACGTCCGATGCTGTGGTGGCACGCCTCAATGCCCAGTTCTACGGTGTGAAGGAGGCGCAGATATTCAGCTTCCAGCCGGGTATGATTCCGGGCTACGGTATGGGTAACTCCTTAGAGCTGAACCTCCAGGACAGAACGGGCGGTGACATGGCAACGTTCTACGAGGCAGTGATACAGTTCCTGGGTGCGCTGAACCAGCGTCCTGAGGTGGCTATGGCGTATACCTCTTATGCTATGAACTTCCCGCAGGTATCGGTAGATGTAGATGCGGCCAAGTGTAAGCGTGCGGGCATTTCGCCGAGTGTGGTGCTCGACGCGTTGGGCAGTTATTGCGGTGGAGCTTATATCTCCAATTACAACCAGTTCGGTAAGGTATACCGCGTCATGATGCAGGCATCGCCCGAATATCGTCTGGACGAACAGGCACTGGGTAATATGTTTGTGCGCAACGGTACGGAGATGGCTCCGGTCAGCCAGTTTGTGACATTGAATCGGGTGCTTGGTCCGGAGACGGCCAACCGCTTCAATCTGTATAGCGCCATCTCTGCCAACGTGAATCCGGCAGAAGGATATTCGTCCGGTGAAGTGCAGAAAGTGATTGCGGAAGTGGCGGAACAGACATTGCCGCTGGGCTACGGTTACGAGTACGGAGGTATGGCACGTGAGGAAGCCAATACCGGTGGTGCGCAGACTGTCTTTATTTATGCCATCTGTATCTTCCTTATCTATCTCATTCTGGCATGTCTCTACGAGAGCTTCCTGGTGCCGTTTGCGGTCATCTTCTCCGTACCGTTCGGGCTGATGGGTTCGTTCCTCTTTGCCAAAGTCCTTGGCTTGGAGAACAACATCTATTTGCAGACGGGTGTAATTATGTTGATTGGTCTGCTTGCCAAGACAGCTATTCTGATTACGGAGTATGCCATTGAGCGGCGCCGCAAGGGAATGGGCATTGTGGAATCGGCCTACTCGGCCGCCCAGGTCCGCCTGCGTCCTATCCTGATGACGGTGCTGACGATGATATTCGGTATGCTTCCGTTGATGTTCTCGAGAGGTGCGGGTGCCAACGGCAACTCTTCGCTGGGTACGGGTGTAGTAGGCGGTATGCTTGTAGGAACATTGGCATTGCTATTTGTGGTTCCCGTATTCTATATCATCTTTGAGTACTTGCAGGAGAAGGTTCGTCCGCCAATGGAGGAAGAAGCCGATATGCAGGTATTGCTTGAAAAGCAGAAGAGTGAGGCAGAACGGGCGAAAGATTGAGGAAAATAAAATAAAAACAGATTGGAACAATGAAGAAACATATCATCCTATTGTCCGCCGCCGGTTTGCTGTTCAGCAGTTGCGGCGTGTACACCAAATACAAACCCGCTACCGAGGTCCCCGACGGCCTCTACGGGGAAGAAATAGCCACTTTTACGGAGAGCACCGACGGTTCTCCGGTGGCTCCCGAAGACAGCCTGGACCTTGGCCTGGGCGGCATGGACTGGCACGAGCTTTTCACCGACCCGCATCTGCAGGCACTCATCGGGCAAGGGCTACAGAACAATACCGACTACCAGTTGGCACAACTCCGTGTGGAGGAAGCCGAAGCACCTTGCTGTCCGCAAAGCTTGCTTTTCTGCCCTCCTTTGCCCTTGCACCGCAGGGCACGGTGAGCAGCTTTGACACTCACAAGGCTACGCAGACCTATTCGTTGCCCGTCACTGCCAGTTGGGAACTGGATATTTTCGGTCGTATGCGTAATGCCAAGAAACAGTCGAAGGCACTCTATGCGCAGAGCCGGGACTACCGTCAGGCCGTGCGCACCCAACTCATTGCCGGGATAGCCAATACTTACTATACCTTACTGATGTTGGACGAGCAGCTTGCCATCTCCAGGCAGACCGAAGAGACGTGGCGGGAAACCGTTGCTTCCACCCGTGCCTGATGAATGCGGGCATGGCTAATGAGTCTGCCGTGTCGCAGATGGAGGCCACATACTATCAGGTGCAGACTTCCGTGCTTGATTTGGAAGAACAGATAAACCAGGTGGAGAACAGCCTTGCGCTGTTGCTGGCAGAGACGCCCCGTCATTACGAGCGCGGTGTGCTGGCAGAGCAGCAGTTCCCCGCGGACTTTTCCATAGGGATTCCTGTCCGGCTGCTTTCCTGCCGTCCTGATGTCCGCTCAGCCGAGCGGACACTGGAAGCGGCGTTCTACGGTACCAATGCGGCGCGTTCCGCCTTCTATCCCTCCATTACGCTGGGTGGGAGTGCGGGCTGGACCAATTCCGCCGGTTCAATGATTGTGAATCCCGGCAAGTTCCTGGCTTCGGCAGTGGGTTCGCTGACGCAGCCGCTCTTTGCCCGCGGGCAGGTCATTGCACAGTACCGCATAGCCCGTGCCCAGCAGGAGGAGGCTTCCCTTGCCTTCCAGCAGACATTGCTGAATGCAGGCAGCGAGGTGAACGATGCCTTGACTGCTTGGCAGACAAGCTATCCAAAAGCGAACTGCTGGACAAGCAGGTAGCTTCCTTGCAGACAGCTGCCCGCAGCACTTCCCTGCTGATGGAGCATGGCAACACCACCTATCTGGAGGTGCTTACCGCCCGGCAGACATTGCTCAACGCACAACTGGCACAGACGGCAAATCGATTTTCTGAAATACAAAGCCTGATTAACCTCTACAAGGCGTTAGGAGGAGGTCAGGAATAGAGTGTCATCATACTACTCTCTCTGCATCTTCATTTTAAATGTGAAGGAAGGGCTGTCCGGGAAGTGATTCCAGGACAGCCCGTTTTCAATGAATAGGAGGGATCAAATGGAGGCAAGTATTTCTCTGGACAAATTATTGCAGTTTTTCACTCAATGCGAACGATAAGTGTTGGCTCGGTGAGAGATCGATTGAAGAAACTGAAAAGGAAACTGAAGCAAAAGATAGTGAGTTTACCGGTAAGAAGGAGGTTTTGCCAGGAATTGATGCAGGGATGTAGTAGGTACTGAAATAGCTTGTTGTTGGATCTATAGATGCAGCGTGTTCCATCTATATATGCAACGCGTTGCATATATAGATCCAGCAAACCGGAAATATACATGCAACGCGGCATATCTTTCGGGCGGTTTCTCTCCGCCTTTGAGGGAGCGGTTTATTTATACTGTGCCAGTCTACATTCTTCATGTCTCCACTTTTGGCCAGCTCAGCGTGCATAGCCAGTGCGGCGCGCAGAGCGTGGGGAGTTTGTGATTTGCCGTCGGTCAGCTTCAGGTAATCCCACAGTATGTTCTTGTAGTCCGGATGGACACAGTTTTCGATGATGGCTTGTGCACGCTCTTTCGGACTCTTGCCGCGGAGGTCGGCCACACCTTGTTCGGTGATGATGATATTGACATCGTGTTCCGTGTGGTCTATGTGCGAAACCATCGGCACGATAGCCGAGATTTTACCTTCCTTGGCAACGGACGGACAAGTGAAGATGGAGATATAGCATTGCGGGTGAAGTCACCGCTTCCGCCGATGCCGTTCATCATCTTGGTTCCGCCGATGTGCGTGGAGTTCACGTTGCCGTAGATGTCGGCTTCGATGGCAGTGTTGATGGAGATGATACCGAGTCGGCGCACCACTTCCGGCTGTTAGAGATTTCCGACGGACGGAGCACCAGTTTGTCGCGGAAGAAGTCCATATCCTGGTAGATACCTTCCAGACAGTCGTTCGTTACGGTCAGTGAGCAGGCGCTGCCGAATTTCACGCGGCCTTCGCGGATAAGTCCGATAACGGAGTTCTGGATAACTTCTGTGTACATTTCAAAAGCAGGGATGGTCTTGTCACGTCCCAAAGCGCCAGTACGGCATTGGCAATGTTGCCCACACCGGATTGCAACGGCAGGAAGGTAGGCGGAATGATTCCGCGTTTCATGTCGGCGGCAAGGAAGTCGGCCACGTTCTGCCCGATTTTGTCGGTCAGCGGGTCGGCGGCGGCAAACGAACGTGCCTCGTCCGGCCAGTTGGTCTCCACTACGCCGACAATCTTTTTCGGGTCTACCTGGATGTAGGGCAGGCCGATACGGTCGCTCGGCTTGTAAATGGGGATTTCGCGGCGGTAAGGAGGGTCTAGGGGTTCGTAGACGTCGTGCAGACCCATGGCACTCTTGCTGTGGGCGGCATTCAGTTCCACGATAATCTGGTCGGCTAGGCGGCAGACAGTCGGAGCGATACCGCCGGCTGCCGTCAGGTAGATTTTACCGTCGGGAGTAACCTCGCATGCCTCGATGATGGCAACATTCACTTTTCCCATGAAACCGTAACGGACTTCCTGAGCCATCTGTGAAAGGTGGATGTCGTTGTAGGCTATTTCACCGTTGTTCACGGCTTTGCGGAAATCAGCGTTGGTGGTGTAAGGAGCACGGTAGCGGATAGCTTTAGCGCGTGAAAGGATACCGTCGCAGGAATCTCCGGTAGAAGCACCGGTGAAGATACCTATCTGGAACGGGTTTCCTTTTGCATGTTCTGCTTCCGCGATTTTTGCTAATTCAGCCGTAACGGCTTTGGCTGTTCCTGCGGGGGTAAATCCGCTCAAGCCGATGTTGTAGCCATGTTTGATGAGGCTCGCAGCTTCTGCTGCCGAAATGTAATTGAGTGCCATAATATAAATAGTTATTTTTTCGTGTAAAGATTCTGAAGGGGCTCGTAATTGGTTCTGCAATTATCGACTGTAACTATCCGTTCTTTAATATTTTCGTTGAAGTATTTCTGACCAGATAATGGCTTTCCTCGCTTCTTCTGCCGAGTGGATGCCGTATTCGGACATTGCTTCATCAGATTCCTGCGGACGGGATGCCGGGGAGGGAGGGGAAGCCTTTATGGAAGTGTGCTTGGATTTGGCAGACGGTTTGGATACCGGCTTGGGCTTTTCTGTCGGTTTGGGGCCTTCGGGAATAAAGCTCCGTAAGTGTCTTCGCCCCAGTATTCGGGCAGTGGGTTGTCGACGTCGGGCATAGGTATGTCGGGACTCTTGTCAGCGTTTTTATCTGCTTCTTTCTTAAACTGCTTGACGAGTCCGATTACTATGACAGCCGCAACTAACAGAAACTTGAAGACATCTTCCATATTCTTTTTGATTTTCCACCCAAAGATAGTGCAATTATCTCTTATCTTTGCTTTTGGGCAAAGTTATTATTTAATCTGATTACAGCCAAGGAATTGGTAATAAAAAAGGGCAGCTTCACAGCTCCCCTTAATTTTTTTAACCTAAACCTTAACTATGAAAAAATCTAATGTTTCTTTCATTCCACAAATTTGTGAATTAATTTGCTCTATGCCAAATTAACACTCGGAAAATGTTTATTCTCTTAACATTAATTAGCTGATAAGCGCAGATTGACAACTTGTAATGGCATTTTTCTTTCATTTCATCCGTTTATTGGGAGGGAAGAAGTATCTTTGCGCTCCGAATGACAGATACCAACTTATGATATAAACTGATTTTAAACGAATTGATTATGGAAAAAGTAACGGGAGCAGACTTTAAATCTGCAACTGCTGATGACAACAAGAAGTTGTTTATCGAGACTTACGGCTGCCAGATGAATGTGGCCGACAGTGAAGTGATTGCATCCGTCATGCAGATGGCGGGATATTCGGTGGCCGACACCCTGGAGGAAGCCGATGCGGTGTTTATGAATACCTGCTCTATCCGCGACAATGCGGAGCAGAAGATTCTGAACCGTCTGGAATTCTTCCATTCGCTTAAGAAGAAGAAACGCGGCTTGATAGTGGGTGTGCTGGGCTGTATGGCAGAGCGTGTGAAGGACGACTTAATCACCAACCATCATGTGGACTTGGTGGTGGGACCGGATGCTATCTTACTCTGCCGAACTGATTGCCTCGGTAGAGGCCGGTGAGAAAGCCATCAACGTGGAGCTTTCCACTACAGAGACCTATCGGGATGTCATTCCCTCGCGCATCTGCGGAAACCACATCTCCGGCTTCGTGTCCATTATGCGTGGTTGCAACAATTTCTGTACCTACTGCATCGTTCCCTACACCCGTGGCCGCGAGCGCAGCGTGATGTGGAAAGCATCCTCAATGAAGTGGCCGACCTCGTGGCAAAGGGTTACAAGGAAGTTACCCTGCTGGGACAGAACGTCAATTCCTACCGCTTCGAGAAGCCGGACGGAGAGACGGTTACCTTCCCAATGCTGCTGCGCACCGTGCAGAGGCAGCGCCGGGCGTACGTATCCGTTTCACCACCTCGCACCCTAAAGACATGAGCGACGAAACTCTCCAGGTCATCGCCGACATGCCCAACGTATGCAAGCACATCCACCTGCCGGTGCAGAGTGGGAGCAGCCGCATCCTGAAGCTGATGAACCGCAAGTACGACCGCGAGTGGTATATGGACCGCGTGGCAGCCATCCGCCGCATCATCCCGATTGTGGCTTGTCTACGGATATATTCTCCGGTTTCCATAGTGAGACGGAGGAGGACCACCAGCTTTCCCTCTCGCTGATGGAGGAGTGCGGATACGATTCCGCCTTCATGTTCAAGTACAGCGAACGCCCCGGTACGCATGCTTCCAAGCACCTGCCGGACGATGTGCCCGAGGAGGTGAAGATTCGCCGTTTGAATGAAATCATCGCCTTGCAAAACCGTCTCTCTGCCGAGGCGAATGCCCGTTGCGTGGGCAAGACGTACGAGGTGCTGGTGGAAGGTGTTTCCAAACGCAGCCGCGACCAGTTGTTCGGCCGTACAGAACAGAACCGTGTGGTGGTGTTTGACCGTGGCACGCACCGTGTGGGCGATTTTGTGATGGTGAAGGTTACCGAATCCAGTTCGGCTACGCTGAAAGGAGAAGAGGTAGCCGGCTGACGGGATAGAAAAGTCTCGATGACATCAGTATGATGACACCGGTATATAGAATAAAAGCACGAGCCTCACGGCCCGTGCTTTTCATATTATAAACTTTAAATTTTATTCTGCCATGGCCAGAATATTCGCTACGTAGTCGGTCTTGTTGTAGCTTACCAGGGTCAATTCGGACTTTGGAACGTCCTGGTTGTAGAGTTTGTAAGCTACCGGCATGTTTTCATCGTTCAATTCATACACACTTTTCTTCATGTCTTTGTCATAAGCCTTGTGAGACTCGTTCCAACGTGCGTAGGACATGGTGATTTCATCATTGCCATATTGGTATGTCATTTTAAAGTAAGGTATCCATTCATCTTTTGCACCGTCCCACTTGGAGGCTTCCTTGCAGGTCAGGCGTTTCTGGTCGTCATAAGAGTATTCATAACGGATGTGCCGGTAAAGTTGTGCGCCGTCTTGCTTAAAGATGGTCTTGGCAACTACTAATTCGTTTTTCACTTCTTCATTGGTGATGAAGTTGTTTTCCTGAGCTTTCACTTCTGTATTCATAACGCTTACGATAGTCATTGCTACGAATGCGACTGCCTTGAATAAATTTGTAGTTTTCATAATCTTTATTTTTAATTGTTGTTACTTACTCTGTTTCTTTTAGACGTTGTTCCCGATTAAAAGGTTGCATTCCAACTAATCTTTTTCTCAAACGCCTTCGCCTAATTATAGTCAATTCCCATGCCAAATATTTAAGTTGTTGATAATCAATGAATAAATGCTTTCGAAAACTGTTCATTATCGGACAGTTGTCCGCTTAATATCGAACAGTCGGTCATTCGTTCCGCCGGCTGGCCGGAGTAAGCGTTTGTTTTCTTAAATCTCCTTAATGGAAGCCCTATAAATCACTTTTTATTTGTTATTTTGCACCAAATTTAGGTATAGTGTGGTCTGTTTCATTTGGGCTGCACTTCCTTATTGGCAGAACGTTCGATGAATAAACTCACTATAAAAGCTTGTCCGTTATGTGGTGGAACGCATTTGGAGCGTGCCCTGACATGTGTAGACCATTATGCCTCGGGCGAAATGTTCCACTTGTGCCGCTGCCGGGATTGCGGTTTCCTTTTCACGCAAGACTTTCCCGTGGAGGCTGAAATCGGTCGTTACTACGAAACTCCTGATTACATTTCACATACCGATACCCGCAAGGGGGCGATGAACTCCGTGTACCACTGGGTGCGCAACTATATGCTGGGACGCAAGGCACGTCTTGTGGTCCGTGAAGCACACCGCAAGGAGGGCCGTCTGCTGGATTTGGGTACGGGGACCGGTTACTTTGCCGATGCCATGCAGCGTCGCGGCTGGCAGGTGGAAGCTGTGGAAAAGAGTGCGCAGGCGCGTGCCTTTGCCAAAGAACACTTCAATCTGGATGTGAAACCCCATACGGCATTGAAAGATTTTGCACCGGGCAGTTTCGACGTCATCACCCTATGGCATGTCATGGAACATCTGGAACCCCTTAACGAAACGTGGGAAACCCTGCACTCCCTGCTGACTGAAAAGGGGGTGCTGATTGTAGCTGTGCCCAACTGCTCTTCCTTCGATGCAAAGAAATACGGGGCTTACTGGGCTGCCTACGATGTGCCCCGCCATTTGTGGCACTTCACACCGGGCACCATCCAGCAATTCGGTTCCAAGCATGGCTTCATCATGGCAGAGCGGCATCCCATGCCGTTCGATGCTTTCTACGTGTCCATGCTGACGGAAAAGCACATGAGCACTCGTGTACTTTCCTGCGGGGAATGGTGACCGGTACACTGGCCTGGTTCAGCGCGTTGGTGAAGAAGGAACGCAGCAGTTCCATGATTTACGTGTTCAGGAAGAAAGGGTGAGAAAAGGGATTAGGGATTAATGATTAATAGCGACTGATTTACATAACTTGTAGCTTGTAACTCGTAACTTATAATTGATATAATGAAAGGAAAGAATAACTCGGTATCCTATTTTGACATGCAGTTCATTACGTCCAGCATCAGTACGACGCTGGTGTTGCTGCTGTTGGGGCTGGTCGTATTCTTTGTGCTCGCGGCTCATAATCTTTCCGTGTACGTCAAGGAGAACATCAGTTTCTCCGTGCTTGTCAGTGACGACATGAAGGAGAGCGACATCCTGAAGCTGCAGAAGAGGCTGGACAAGGAGGCTTTTGTGAAGCAGACGGAGTACATTTCCAAGAAGCAGGCACTCCGCGAGCAGACTGAGGCGATGGGTACGGACCGCAAGAGTTCCTTGCTACAATCCTTTCACTGCCTCCATCGAAATCAAGCTGCATTCCGACTATGCCAATTCGGACAGCATCGCCAAAATAGAGAAACTGATTAAAAAGAATACCAACATCCAGGAAGTGCTCTACCAGAAAGACTTGATAGATGCCGTGAACGATAATATAAGGAACATCAGCCTGATGCTTCTGGGGCTGGCTGTGATACTGACGTTTATCTCCTTTGCGCTGATAAACAACACCATCCGTCTGGCTATATATTCCAAGCGTTTCCTTATCCACACCATGAAGCTGGTGGGGGCAAGCTGGGCATTCATCCGTCGTCCGTTTCTGCGGCGCAATTTCTGGATAGGTGTGCTGGCCGCTTTCATAGCCGACAGTATTCTGTGGGGAACCGCCTATTGGCTGGTGTCCTACGAACCGGAGCTGGTCAAGGTGATTACGCCCGAGGTGATGGTGCTGGTGTCGGGTGCCGTGCTGGTGTTCGGCATACTTATTACGTGGCTGTGCGCTTTACTCTCCATCAACAAATATCTGAGGATGAAGGCAAGCACGCTGTATTATATTTGACGCCTTAAAGTGCATAGAGAGAAAGTACTGTTAGTACGGTACGTTAGATTGTAAATTGTAAATAGTTAAATTGTAAATGTATAGATGAGTAAAGAGAAATTTGCTTTTGATAAGACCAATTTTATCCTGCTTGGCATCGGAATGGCGGTGGTTATCATTGGTTTTCTTCTGATGACCGGTCCCGCGTCTACCCCGACGACCTTTGAGCCGGACATTTTTAGTGTGAGACGCATCAAGGTGGCTCCGGTGGTTTGCCTGCTGGGGTTTGTGTTCATGATATATGCCGTGCTGCGCAAGCCTAAAGGCAGCGGCGCGGGGGAGCAGTAACCCAACCCCTTACACCCTAATAACTTATAACTTATAATTCATAACAGTGGAATGGTTTGAAGCGCTTATCCTTGGGCTTATTCAAGGACTGACCGAATATCTGCCGGTGAGCAGTAGCGGACATCTTGCCATCGGTTCGGCATTGTTCGGCATTGAGGGAGAGGAGAATCTTGCTTTTACGATAGTGGTACATGTGGCTACGGTGTTCAGTACGCTGGTGATACTCTGGAAAGAGATTGACTGGATTTTCAAGGGACTGTTCAAGTGCAGATGAACGAGGAGACACGTTACGTCATCAATATACTGGTATCCATGATACCTATCGGCATTGTGGGGGTATTTTTCAAGGACGAAGTAGAGGCCATTTTCGGTTCGGGACTGGTCGTTGTGGGCTGCTGCCTGCTGCTGACAGCTCTGCTGCTGTCTTTCTCCTATTATTATAAGCCGAAGCAGAAGGAGAACATCAGCATGAAGGATGCCTTTATCATCGGTCTGGCACAAGCATGCGCGGTGCTTCCGGGGCTTTCCCGTTCGGGCAGCACCATTGCAACCGGTCTGTTGCTGGGCGACAACAAGGCGAAGCTGGCACAGTTCTCTTTCCTGATGGTGATGCCTCCCATCCTGGGCGAGGCACTGCTGGATGGAATGAAGATGATGAAAGGTGAGGCGGTTGCAGGGGATATTCCGACGCTTTCGCTGGTGGTAGGTTTCCTGGCTGCTTTTGTTTCGGGCTGCCTGGCCTGCAAGTGGATGATAAATATTGTGAAGAAGGGCAAGCTGATTTATTTTGCCATCTATTGCGCGATAGCCGGTGTCATAACGCTCATATTAAGCTAAAGCCCCTCCTTGTGTGGGGGAAAGACTGATTACTCCGGAAATCAATAAGAGAAAAATATTAAGTTGTACCATTTTATCCCCCTCCTACCGAGGAGGGGTTAGGGGAGAGGCCAATGAATTTTAAAGAAGGAGAAGTCCTCTATTTCAATAAACCGCTGGGATGGACATCGTTCAAGGTTGTGGGACATGCGCGTTACCACATCTGCCGGCGGATAAAGGAGAAGAAGTTGAAAGTAGGCCATGCCGGTACCTCGACCCGCTTGCTACGGGGGTTATGATAGTCTGTACGGGCAAGGCCACGAAACGGATTGAGGAATTCCAGTATCACACGAAGGAGTACGTTGCCACCATCCGGTTGGGTGCCACCACTCCCTCTTACGACCTGGAACATGAGATAGATGCCACCTATCCCACGGAGCACATCACCCGCGGACTGGTGGAGGAGACGCTGAAGAAGTTCATCGGCGAGATACAGCAAGTGCCTCCCGCCTTCTCGGCATGTATGGTGAACGGGAAACGTGCCTACGACCTTGCCCGCAAGGGAGAGGAGGTAGAGCTGAAACCCAAGTTGCTCGTCATCGACGAGATAGAGCTGCTGGACGACGGGCTGGATATTGCCGAACCGTGGATAAAGGTACGCGTAGTATGCAGCAAAGGAACCTATATCCGCGCCCTGGCACGTGACATCGGCGAAGCCCTGCAGAGCGGCGCCCACCTCACCGCCTTGGAGCGTACCCGTGTAGGCGACGTCCGCTGGCAGACTGCTCAATCCCCTCGATTCAAAGATGGATAGAGGCGCAGGAGATAGATATTTAGTTATAAGTTATGAGTTATAAGTTATTTGCTATGAAGTGTAGCATACTGCCGGATAACTCATACCCTCTTATGACTAAAACAGACTGATATAAATAATAAATAACTCATAACTTATAACTCATAACTAATTATGAAACTGTCGCAATTCAAATTCAAGCTTCCCGAAGAGAAGATAGCTTTGCACCCCACGAAGTACAGAGACGAGTCACGTCTGCTGGTGTTGCACCGTAAGACGGGTGAGATTGAGCACAAGATGTTCAAGGATGTTCTGGACTATTTTGATGACAAAGATGTGTTTATCTTCAACGACACCAAGGTTTTCCCTGCCCGCTTGTACGGTAACAAGGAAAAGACCGGTGCGCGTATTGAAGTGTTCTTGTTGCGTGAGTTGAACGAAGAGCTCCGGTTGTGGGATGTACTGGTGGACCCTGCCCGTAAAATACGTATCGGCAATAAGCTCTACTTCGGTGACGACGACTCCATGGTGGCTGAGGTTATCGACAACACCACTTCGCGCGGGCGTACGCTTCGTTTCCTTTACGACGGTCCGCACGATGAGTTCAAGAAGGCGCTCTATGCGCTGGGCGAAACGCCGCTGCCCCACAGCATCATCAACCGTCCCGTAGAGCCGGACGATGCCGAACGTTTCCAGTCTATTTTTGCACGCAACGAAGGAGCTGTTACGGCGCCTACCGCCAGCCTGCACTTCAGCCGCGAGCTGATGAAGCGTATGGAAATCAAGGGTATTGACTTTGCTACATCACCCTGCATGCTGGCTTGGGTAACTTCCGAGACATTGATGTGGAAGACCTTACCAAGCACAAGACAGACTCCGAGCAGATGATTGTGAACGAGGAAGCCGTACGGATTGTGAACCATGCCAAAGACCTGAACCGCCAAGTCTGTGCCGTAGGTACCACCGTGATGCGTGCCATCGAGAGCACCGTCAGCACCGACGGACATTTGAAGGAATACGAGGTTGGACCAACAAGTTCATCTTCCCGCCGTACGACTTTACCGTGGCCAATGCATGATATCCAACTTCCACATGCCGCTCAGTACCCTGCTGATGATTGTTGCCGCTTTCGGCGGTTACGAGCAGGTGATGGAGGCATACAATGTGGCATTGAAGGAAGAGTACCGCTTTGGTACGTATGGAGATGCGATGCTGATTACAGACCGGTAATTATGGTTGTTTATTTCAGTCTTGGTACCAATCTCGGCGATAAGGAGCAGAACCTCCGCATGGCCGTCCAAAAGATAAGAAAGCAGATAGGTGAAGTGATTTCCCTATCTGCTTTTTATGCTACTGCTCCGTGGGGCTTTTCTTCCGATAATACTTTTCTGAATGCCGCACTCTGCGTAGACACTGCTTTGGCGCCTTTGGAGGTGTTGCAAACGACGCAGGAAATCGAGCGGGAGATGGGGCGTACGCATAAGTCTGTCAATGCAGTGTATAGCGACCGTGTGATAGACATCGACCTGTTGCTCTGTTTTGCCGATGACGGTACTCCCGTTTTGCTGGATACTCCCGAACTGAAACTTCCTCATCCGCTGATGCAGGAACGCCGTTTCGTGATGGAGCCGTTGGCGGAGATTGCTTCAGGCGTGGTGCACCCGGTATTGGGAAAGACAATCGGGGAATTGTTGCAAAATCAGTGTTAATCTCTGCTATCTGTAGCGCAGATACAAGATTTCTTTTTTATCTTTGCCTCCGGAAAGCGAAGATAGGCTGCACCTCAGCATAAAAAATGAACAAGTTCATTTTGTTCTGCGTTCGGTTTGCACTATCTTTGCGCCCGAAAACGATATGTGGAGAGATTTGAGTAGCTTGCAACCACAGAAAAAAATGCTAAAACACATCCTTTTCTGACGGCACGTTTGTGTGCCGGATGCATCTACTCCACACACCTCCTTCCGCCATTCGTTGAATTATCAATTATCAACTATCAATTCTCAACTGAAATGGGATATTTATTCACATCCGAATCGGTGTCTGAAGGACACCCCGACAAAGTGGCCGATCAAATATCGGACGCTGTGCTTGACAAACTGTTGGCCTACGACCCCAGTTCGAAAG
>ENA-OQCF01000096-OQCF01000096.1-human-gut-metagenome-genome-assembly--contig:-NODE-96-length-30521-cov-11.110449_pt1 | contig 30521 bp, 31 predicted proteins | sample MGYA00242756_ERZ504573 | MGnify/ENA primary metagenome ERZ504573 (study PRJEB26092, sample SAMD00036240) | human gut metagenome | host: Homo sapiens | study: EMG produced TPA metagenomics assembly of... | reverse complement strand
CCGCGCGCCGCGGGTCAAGATGCACTAGGCCTGGACGAAGTCCGGGCCCGCGCCTTTAGACGCGAGCCCGGGGCCCGTGGGTTATACCCTAAGAGCAAACCACCCTTTTTAAGGGTGGTTCTGATTTACCCGGCACTTGGGGACGTTCCTTATCTGCCGGCAGTTAGGGACACTCCTGCCATGCATTTGATCCTTTGAGGATGGAAGAAAACGGGTTATTAGGTTTGCTGCGGTGCCGACTCGGCCTGTCGGTTACAAAACTATGCCGGTTTACTACGATGAATCGCATTCTTTCAACTATGGAAAGAACGGCGTTATCAAAGCCGCAGGTAGAAAGCTTGTCATTTTCTGCTAATAGCAAATGTGGTCGGTCCTATCGGTTTTATCGTAGTAAACCAGCATAGTTTTGAAATGGCACTATTCGACTAGCAGCGTTATGGAGCTTCTGCACGCCCTCCCGTTCGGTTTTTCGCTGGGTGGGTATACTTCCATCCGCAATACAGGCCGGAATAAGGAGGTATCCAAATGCCGGGCAACGGATTGATTCAAAAGGGAGACGCGCACGAGATGACTCATGGGCGTCCTGTCCAGATAACCGAGCACACGACGGTAACCGAGCTGCAGCCCAGCCTGTCCGATGTCGTGTGCGCAAACAAAAAACTGCAGATTGGCTTTATCGTTGCGCTCGTGGTACTGGCGCTGTTGTCGGGCTTTGTAGCTCGTCCGCATTTTGCCGATACCAAGACCTGGGACTCCACCATCGAGGTCATCGATCAAAAGAAGGGCAATGTTTTGGCGCTCACGACCTCGTGCGTCGCCCTATCTGCGGGTATCACTGCGCTGCCGGGCGATACGGGAACGCCAGTTGCCGAGCAGCTCGCGCAGCTTTCAGGCAACCTTGGTATCGTGCTTGCCGTGCTCTACCTAGAGAAATATTTGCTCACGATTTTGTGGTCGGTTGGCTTGGGCATCTTAATCCCGTTTGCGTTGGTACTCTTTGCGGTGTCGCTCGGCATTCACGGGCGCTGGAGTACGAGCACGGTCATTCGCCGCGTGGCAACGCGTGTGCTGGTGGTTGCCGTGATCGGCATGGCGCTCGTGCCCGCGAGCGTATGGGTGTCGCAAAAGGTCGATGAAACGTATCGCGTTAGCATCGAGGCGGCCGAGCAAAAGGCGGCCGACGCTGCGAGCGCGGCAGATAGCGATAGCTCCAAAACAAGCAAGAAAAAGACCGAGTCCACAGAGTCCAAGAACGTGCTTGAGCAGCTTGCCGACGGTGCCTCGGGTCTCGTCACGTCGGTGACCAGCGGCGCCAAGCAGATGACCGATGAAATTGTGCGGCAGGTGACCGATCTGATCGAAGGCGTCATCGTGATGATCGTGACCTCGTGCGTGATTCCATTGCTGGTGCTCGTGGCGTTCCTGTGGCTGGGACACGTACTGCTGGGGATCGATATTTCCGGCCCGGCGAACTATTTGACGGGCCGCTTTCTGAGTGCTCCGTCCAAGCACGCCAAAAAGGGTGGGCAGTCCGAGTAGCTAAAACAGCTGTATATACCGGGGAATACCGCCGAAGGGCGGCCGAGACACGTTCTTGGCCGCCCTTTTGTTTGTTGAACACATGGTCGCTACGTCCGCGCCCGGCTCAAACGGTCAGCAATCATCCGTGAACGATATTTGTTCAAAAAAGAACAAAGATAAACAAATAATGGTTGCAGTCGCTGTTCGAATGTGTTCAAATAAACATGAACAGTGAAGAACCGCACATTCAGATGCCCGGACCTGAACGCGATTCAACACTTCCAAACAGAAACTACGCACCTGCGTATCTCTCAAGGAGGATGTCATGAGGGTTGTAATCGCTTCCGATGCCGACGGTATGTCGATGAAGGAGTCCATCAAGGAGATGCTCATCGCCGACGGTCACGAGGTCGTCGACTATTCCGAGACCCCTGCCGCGGACTTTGTCGATTCCGCGACCGCCGTTGCCAAGGACCTGCTGGAGCACAAGGACTCCCAGGGCTTCGCATTCGATAAGTACGGCGTCGGCTCCTATATGGCCGCCGTCAAGATCAAGGGCATGGTCGTCGCCAACATTTCCGACGAACGTTCCGCCTACATGACCCGCGAGCACAACGGCTCGCGCATGGTCACCATGGGCCCGGGCGTGTGGGCACCGAGGTCGCCAAGAAGATCGCCCGCGAGTTCCTGCGCGCCAGTACGCCGGCGGCCGTCACCAGATCCGTGTCGACATGCTCAACAAGATGGCCTAACGAGAGCCACCGAGAACTCGAACTTCTACCTCAACTTGTGAATTCAGACGAAAGGACGTTCTGATGAAGAAGACCATCGCAATCGGTTGCGACCATATCGTTACGGACGAGAAGATCTATCTGGCCGACCGCCTGGAGCAGGCTGGCTACAAGGTGCTCGACTGCGGCACCTACAGCCACACCCGTACGCACTATCCCATCTACGGTAAGGCCGTGGGCGAGGCCGTTGCCAGCGGCAAGGCCGACTTTGGTGTGGCCCTGTGCGGCACCGGCATTGGCATCACCAACGCCGTCAACAAGGTCCCCGGCGCCCGTTGCGCCCTGGTCCGCGACATGACCTCTGCCCTGTATGCCCGTCGTGAGCTCAACGCCAACATCGTGGGCTTTGGTGGCAAGATCACCGGCGAGTTCCTGATGGCCGACATCATGCTTGCCTTCCTGGAGGAGCCCTACGAGAAGACTCCCGAGCACGATGCCCTGATCGCTAAGATCGACGCCTGCAACAAGGCCGACGCCGAGGCTCAGGCCGACCCGCACTTCTTTGACGAGTTCCTCGAGAAGTGGGACCGCGGCGAATACCATGACTAAGGGGTTCCGGCGTCTACCGAACGCCGGACCGGCCGACGCTGCGAAGCCATCTGGTGGGCAATCTGCCGTTCAGCTTCGACGGCATGACCAGAAGGTCAACGCCGCCTCGCTTCACGGCACCTTGCCTCACCAGCTGGCTTCTCGCTGACGTTGAGGTGACCTGCGGGGTTACCTCTGTTGCGGCGAAGTCTTTTGGTTTGGCAAGTTGCTCCGATAACACGTTTGCTTGCTTGGCTTGAGTGCTTCGCTCTTGGCGGTACCCGGCATTCTGCAGCTTTTCAATTGACGGCTCGCGTTTCTGTGAGGGGGCGCGGGCCGGTTTTCTAAACAGGAGTCCAACATGATTCTGACCGTTACCATGAACCCGTCGATCGATACGCGCTATCAGCTCGACAAGCTGATCATCGACGATGTTAACCGCGTGACGCCCGAAAAGACCGCTGGCGGCAAGGGCCTCAACGTGAGCCGCGTGCTGTTGCAGCTGGGCGACGACGTACTTGCAACCGGCTTGCTTGGCGGGCACATGGGTGCCTATATGGCCGAGCTCATGGATGCCGATGGTGTCAAGAATGACTTTGTGCCCATCGCCGGTGAGACGCGCATTTGCCTGAATATTCTGCACGAGGGTAATCAGACCGAGCTGCTGGAGAGCGGCCCACAGATCGTCCCAGCCGAGCTCGAGCCTTTACGGCCAAGTTCGCCGAGCTTGCAGCGAAGGCTGACGTTGTGACGCTTTCGGGCTCGCTGCCGCGTGGCGTCGATGCCGCTACTATGCCGAGCTCGTCAAGATCGCCGAAGAGGCGGGCGCAAGGTGCTGCTCGACACCTCGGGCGCATCGCTGGAGGCCGCGCTGGAGTCCGACGCTAAGCCTGAGCTCGTAAAGCCCAACCTGACCGAGATTAACGGCCTGCTGGGTACGTCCTTTACGACCGATGATGTCGATGCCCTGCGCGAGGCGCTTGCCGCCGATGGCCGCTTTGCCGGTATTCCCTGGGTCGTCGTTTCGATGGGCGCTGCCGGTTCGGTGGGCTTCCACGAGGGCCGCGCGTTCCGCGCCAAGACGCCCGCGATTGCGGCTGTGAACGCGACGGGTTCCGGCGACTCGACCATCGCCGGCTTTGCGCATGCCATTGCTGCTGGTGCCGACGACGTCACGGTGCTCAAGACCGCCAATACCTGCGGCAAGCTCAACGCCATGGATCCAAAGACCGGCCACCTGGTCATGGACCGCTGGGACGAGATTTACAACGGCGTTGAGGTCGTAGAGTTGTAGCGGTTGCGACTCCTAATAGAACGAGCGTGGATAATCTCCCGCTTTTGGTGCCCATACGAGCTCAAAGTGGGAGATTTTCCACGCTCGAGTCATTAGTCGTCGGGGACGTTCTTTAATGACCAGTCGTTTAAGAACATCCCCAATGACTACACTCAAAAAACGCCCCGCCGGCGATGTTGCCGGCGGGCGCCGTTGTCTTGAAGACGAAATGATCCGTTTTCCTCCGTCCCCAAGGGATCATTACAGCGAGTCGATAAAGCGCTGCTGGGCGGCGCGGCCGGCTTCGTCCCACTTAAAGACGCCGGCGTTGTCGAGCACGTGGCCGAACACCACGCCGACCTCCTCGTGCAGGATATCGATGGCGTTATCCGCCGTAAGCTCGTCGGCACGGCGGGCATAGACATCCTCGGCCCACGCGGCATGGCTGCGGCAAAGATCATCGCCCTCGAGCGCGCCGGCAAGGTCGTAGCTGACATCGGCTTTGGCCGCCAGCAGGTGCTCGCGGACAGCACCGAGCTCAGGAACCAAGCGCGGCGGCAAAATAGCCAGGCCCATGACCTCGATCAGGCCGATGTTCTCCTTCTTAATGTGGTGATACTCGGCATGCGGGTGGAAAACGCCCAGCGGATGCTCGTCGGTCGTGATATTGCAGCGAAGCGCCAGGTAGGCCTCGTAAATCTCGCCGCCGGCATTGCCGCGGGAGTCGACGCGGCGGATGACGGGCGTCACGGTGTTGTGCGCTACGCCGTCGGTCGTGTGTGCGATAACGCCAACCGACTCATCGGTCCACTCGCGCCAGGCGAGGATAATCTTCTCGGCAGCGTCGAGCAACTGGGCGCGGTCGTGCGAGCGCAGTCGCAGCACCGAAAGCGGCCACTGCAACACGGTACCGCTGACCTGGTCAAAGCCGGGCACGCTAAACTGCGAGACTTCGGTGGCATGCATCATGGGGAACTCGTGTGCGCCGCCCTGGAAGTGGTCGTGCGACAGAATCGAGCCGCCCACGATGGGCAGGTCGGCGTTGGAGCCAATAAAGTAGTGCGGGAACAGGTCGACAAAGTCGAGCAGGCAGGTCAGGCTCTTGCGATCCACGTGCATCGGGCGATGCTTGGAGCTCATGGCAATGCAGTGCTCGTTAAAGTACGCATACGGGCTGTACTGGAAGCCCCAGCGCTCGCCGTCGAGCTGGATGGGGATAACGCGCAGGTTCTGACGGGCGGGGTGGGCGCGCCGTCGGTTGCGGCGGAGCGTCCAGGGTAGCCTTCGTTTTCGATGCACAGCTGGCAGGCTGGATACCTCTCACCCGTGTTCTTGGCCGCACCGGCCGCGGCGATATCGCGCGGGTCCTTTTCGGGCTTGGACAGGTTGATGGTGATCTCGAGGTCGCCCAGTTGGTGGGGGTGCTCCATTTGATATTGCGCGCGATGGCGGCGCGGCGCACGTACCGGCGTCGCAGCACAGGCCGTAGAACCAGTCGGTCGCGGCGCGGGGCTCGTTGACGCCCATGCGTCCGTTGAACTCCTCGTTTACAACCGAAGGCCTCGGCATCAGCACGCCCATGATGCGCATGGCGATGCGGTCGCGGCCCGATGCCGTGTCCTCGGCAGCACCGTTGGCAACGGCGGCCTCGGCAAGCGCGGCAAGCGTGCTCTCTAGGTCAAAGTCGGGGAGGGTATCGGGGTGTAAGAGCGAGAGTTTCTCGACCTGGAGCGCCCAGATCATGTCGAGCGCCGGACCCGTGGCGCCGATGCACTCCAGAATGGTGTTGTAGGCCCAGATGCGATCGTCCTGTCCGATCATCGATCGATGGATGGCATACTCAATCAGGCCCTGCGCGGCCTCGCGCACATCAGTCATTACAGCCATGCCGCGTAAGCCCCCTTGTCAGAGATGGCGTAGTGACGGGCAGAGCCCTCGCCCAGCCAGCTGTTCATCTTGGTGATAAAGGTGTCGACTAGGTCGAGCGGCACGAAGGCCTGGATGGTGCCACCAAAGCCGCCGCCGTGGATGCGGACGGCGCCGCGGCCGTCAAGCACATGCTCGGCCAGTGCCAGGGCATACATCGAGGGCTGCTCGGAGCCCAGTTTGGCAACGACATTCTGCAGGTACATGGCAGAGCTGGCGCCGGACTTGCGCGTCAGGACCAGGAACTGGTCGATGTCGCCGGCGTTCAGGGCGGCCCAGCGCTTATCGACCAGGCCGTTTTCGTACCAGTAGTGAACGGCGCGCAGACAGGCGCGGTCGCCCAGCTTGGCGCGCAGCTCGGGGAGCTTGGCGTCAAAGTCGGCAACATCGACCTCGCACAGGCGTTCCTTGCCAAACTCGGCGGCGACGTCCTGCATTTCGCGCGGAACGGCGGCGTAGTCGTCGGTGGCGGCCACGTGGTCGGCACCGACCTTAACGAGCACGAGCGCGTAGCCGTGATCCTCAAAGTTGAGCTCGAGCTTCTGGGTCTTAGGCTGGGCTTGATCCTCAAAGTCCATGTAGCAAGGCCGCCCAGGCACACAGCGGCCTGGTCCATAAGACCGCAAGGCTTGCCGTAGTAGTTGTTCTCGGTGCGCTGGCTCATCTGGGCGAGTGCGACGGGCTCAATCGCGGGCGCGCCCCAAAGCGTCTCCATAGCGCGGCCGTATGCCGCCTCGACAGCAGCGGAGCTCGAAAGACCGCCGCCCGAGGGGACGGAGCAGGTAAAGGCGAAGTCGAAACCCTTGGGCTCAACACCAAGCGCTGCAATCTCGTGGGCCATACCGCGCACGAGGCTTGCGGACGTGCCCTTCTCGGACTCCTGAACATCCAGCGTGTCGAGCGTGATCTCAAAGGTAGGGTAGCCCTCATCGGCAATGCGGACCTTGTTGGAGTCGGTTGCCACGGCGATGCCGTCGACAGCGACATCGAGCGAGCCAGCGATAACGTGGCCACCCTCGTGGTCGGTGTGGTTGCCGCTGATCTCGGAACGGCCGGGCGCGTGCACGTAGAGCACCTGGCGCTCGTCGATGGGGCCAAACTCCTCCTCAAACAGCTTGGTGAGGGTGGCGAGTATCTTTTCGTCGGGGGCGGTCATACGGGTCCTTTCCTTGACGCCGGAGAGACTGGTCCGTGTCATTATGAGTACGTTAACAATATTGAGCACCACAAACCAGACGTTCGCGGCGCCGCACGTTAAAGGGTATGTTAACGTACTCATAACACAATGTATCTCCTTTTTTGAGAATCTGGTAATCGGTAGATTTTCGGCCGTGAACGGTGTGGCCGTATGGACATATGGAGCAAAAGAACCGCTGATAGAAAAAGTAGAGTACGTTAACATGCGTCCGACGATAGCGGGCTTCGGCGCGGGGTGTGTTTCTGCCCGGGCCGACATTCGCACTATTCAGATCTTGCGAGAGCGAAGGTGATTTTGTGGCAAGGCGCCCTTTCAACGATACGGGTACGCGTCCGGTATCCATGGCCGACGTTGCCCGCGCTGCCGGTGTTTCGCAACAGACGGTTTCGCGCGTTGCCAACGGATTGCCCAACGTTAACGAACAGACGCGCCAGCGCGTGCAGGCCGCTATGCAAGAGCTCGGCTTCCGTCCGAGCTATGCCGGCCGTTCGTTGCGTGACGGCCGTTACCATTCGGTCGGCCTGTGCGTCAACGATGTCACCAAGTTTGGCAACCTTTCAATGATCGACGGCATCGCCAGCGCTGCTCGCGAGCATAATTGCGCCATCACACTGGTCGAGATGTCCAAGACCGAGGAATTCTCTCTTGCCGAGGCAACACGCCGTATGGCCGCGCTGCCCGTGGACGGCATCATTATCGGCATGAGCCGTATGGCTCCCGATTTTGAGACGTTTGATCCACTGCCGGGTATTGGCACGGTCATCGTTACCATGTATGCGCACCCGCGGGTGACTACGGTTGACTCCGATCATTACGGCTGCTCGCTCTTGCTTATGGATCACCTGTTTGAGCTGGGGCACGAGCAGATTCGCTATATTGGCGGCCCGTCGTTCTCGGTCGACGAACAATTTCGTCGCGCCGGTTGGCAGGATGCACTCGAGCGTAAACACATCGAGCCGGCAGAGCCGCTCGAGGGCGACTGGTCTGCCAACAGCGGTTACGAGCCGGTAGGTACCTGGCCGAGCACGATCGCACCATGACGGCGATTTACGCGGCAAACGATCAGATGGCAAATGGCGCGATTGCAGCGCTGCGCGATAGCGGTCTGCGCGTGCCCGAGGACGTAAGTGTGGTGGCGTCGATGATTCGCTCGATGATTTTGTGGCACACAACGAGCTCACGACCGTGCGATTCGATCTACATCAGCGCGGACGCGAGGTGTTTGAGCATGCGGTTCCCGAGGCGGGTACGGCGGGCAAAACCGTTGCCATTCGCATTCCCGGTCAGCTCATTATTCGACATAGCACGGCGATACCGCGCGCATAGTTTGTGCAGGTAAACGGCGATTTATTGCATTTCAATAACAATCGGTATGGATGCTGACGGATAGCCGTGGCTATGAAGGCGAGTGCTATGATAGACGGGTTCTTTTGTCTATCTAGGAGCTTTGCCTGATGGAGATCACCAAGGATATCCGCTACATCGGTGTCGACGATCACGACATTGACTTGTTCGAGGGCCAGTACGATGTGTCCGAGAACGGTATGGCATACAACAGCTACGTTATCTTGGGCGAAAAGATCGCTGTCGCCGATTCAGTCGACGGCGGTTTTGTTGACGAGTGGCTCGGCAACCTCGAGGCCGTGCTCGATGGCCGTACGCCTGACTACCTGATCGTCCATCACATGGAGCCCGATCACTCCGCCGGTATTGCCGCCTTTATGGAGCGCTATCCCCAGGCACAGATTGTGGCCAGCATGGGCGCCTTCCGCATGATGGTCAACTACTTTGGCACCGACTTCCCCGAGCGCAAAATGGTCGTCAAAGAGGGCGATGTGCTCGATCTGGGCGGCCACAGCCTGACCTTTATCGGCGCCCCCAACGTTCACTGGCCCGAGGTGATTTTCTCCTACGAGTCCACCGACAAGGTGCTCTTTAGTGCCGACGGCTTTGGCAAGTTCGCGCCAACGACATCGAGGATCCGGAAGGGTGGGCCTGCGAGGCTCGCCGTTACTACTTTGGCATCGTCGGTAAGTTCGGCAAGTTCGTGCAGGCCGTCCTCAAGAAGGCCGCCGACCTGGACATCCAGATCATCTGCCCGCTCCACGGCCCCGTGCTGACCGAGAACCTGGCTACTACCTCGACACCTATAACACCTGGTCGAGCTATCAGCCCGAGGACGAGGGCATCACGATCGCCTATGCGAGCGTGTATGGCCATCTGAAGGCTGCCGTCGAGGAGCTCGCATCTGCGCTCGAGGCTCGCGGCCAGAAGGTCTCCGTCTTTGACCTGGCTCGCGACGACATGGCCGAGGCCGTTGAGGATGCGTTCCGCTACGACCGTCTGGTGCTCGCCTCCATTACCTATCAGGGCGAGATCTTCCCGTGCATGAGCACCTTTATCCACACGCTCGCCGAGCATGCCTACCAGAACCGCACCGTAGCGCTTGTCGAGTCCGGTTCCTGGGCGCCCGCAGCTGCCAAGGTTATGACCAAGGAGCTCGAGGGCATGAAGGACATCACCCTGACGCAGAACAAGGTGACTGTGCTGGGCTCGCTCAACGACGCCTCGCGCGCTCAGATCGAGGTCCTCGCCGACGAGCTGTCCAAGTAGCGACACGTTCACTTTTGACGCTCAACCATCACAACCACCACAAAGGGGACAGGCACCTTTGTGGTGGTTTTTGTTTAAGCGCCGGCGATGATGAGGGCTGGACGTGCGCTGTCGGTGGCCTCGGCGATTGAGGTGGCGACGGAATGATCGGGGTCACGGTCCATCACGATGGCGTCGACATCGCTCAGCTCGGCAAAACGGTACATGCCACGTCCGTTGACCTTACTGGCGTCCATGAGGGCGACGCTTTGATGGGCCGCGGCGATCATGGCCGTTTTGGTCTCGGCCATCTGGGGAAAGTCGGTCGTAAAGCCGCAGCTGGAGACAAAGGCGCCGGGGCACATGACGGCCAGATCGGCATGGACCATTTGAAGCGCCTGCATGGTGAGCGGTCCGTACAAATAACGATGGCCTTTGCGCAGCGCCCCGCCCAGCATGACGACATCGACCGAGGGCATGCTCTCGTCGATGTAATCGGCAATGGTAATGTCTGCCGTGATGACGGTGATACCGTCGCGCTGATCGAGGAGCCGGACGAACTCGAGCGCCGTGGTGCCCGAGTCGACGAGCAGCGTGTCGCCGTCATTGACGAGCTTGATGGCGCTTTGCGCGATGGCCTGCTTGGCAGCGACATTGACATTGATGCGGCGATCCTGCGTGGAGACGGTCAGGCGTTTGTGGAGCGGTCCTTACGGCCACACCCATACGCACTATCCCATCTACGGTAGGGCTGTGGGCGAGGCTGTTGCCAGCGGCAAGGCCGACTTTGGCGTGGCCCTGTGCGGCGCCAGCATTGGTATCACCAACTCGTGAACAAGGTTCTCGGCGCCCGTTGCGCCTTGGTCCGCGACATGACGAGCGCCCTGTACGCCCGTCGCGAGCTCAACGCCAACGTCATCGGCTTCGGCGGGAAGATCACCGGCGAGTTCCTGATGACCGACATCATGCTCGCGTTCCTTGAGGCCGAGTATGAGTCCACGCCCGAGTGCGATGCCCTGATTGCCAAGATCGATGCCTGCAATAAGGCCGACGCTGAGGCTCAAGCTGACCAGCGCTTCTTTGACGAGTTCATCGAGAAGTGGGATCGCGGCGAGTATCACGATTAGATTGCAGTGCATTTCGGCGGCCGTGTTGAACAATCGTCGAAAGTACGTGTGACGCGATTTGCCAAAAAGGCTGATTAACTTGATGGGGGCATCGATGAAATCGGTGCCCCCATCATCTCAGTGTGATGAACTCCAAGAACTCTTCGAGGGATTGCGCCTTTGCCATTTTTGATGCTTTGATTTCGTCGCAGAGGGATTTGACGAGCGCATTGTATATTTCCATGAATCGCTGCCGATCCTCCCTACACACCGCAATCAAGATAACGATTTTTGCCTGTCCCTCACCCCACGAGATGCCGTTTGGGCTGACGAAGATCGAAGCGACCGTCTTGTTGGAGTTCATCTCGATGGAATGGGGAACGGCGAACTGGTTAAAAAAGCAAGTGGAAGACAGGCTTTCGCGCTGCAAGACGGAGTCACAAAAATCGCCTTGCACATAACCGATTTGCCGCATCTGCTCGGAGAGGAACTCGATAACGTCCTTTCGGTTAACAAGTTCAGGATGACTGTCAGAAAGGAAGAAGAGCTGCTCATCAAAAAATGGTTTGAGCAATCTCTCTGTTTTTCTTGCGTGATAATTGCTATGCCACTGACCAAGAGCGCTTTCGATTTTCAGGAAATCAGATGAAGTGCAGAAGGGCGAGATGGAGACGATGCGCGGGTCGCGGCTGTCGACTCGCTTAGTGGTGATGATGAGATCGGCATCGCGCCCCTCTATTGCGTTGTCTGTCGCGCTGCCGGAATCGAGAATGACTGCGACGTCGAAAAACCTTCTCTCGAGTTGCTCTCGAAGCTGATTGGACAGCCATTTGTAGTCGCTGCAATCAAGCCTGATTTTCGCTTTGTCCTCGGTGAGGAGACTTTCGATGAGCATGCCGACATGAAGGCAGATGAAGCCTAGCTCTCCGTTCGATATCTGAATCTGGAACTCGTCTTCAAGTTTCCTAGATATCAGGACGGACAGTTCGTAGATGAAGGGACAGCCCATCTTGATGTTTTCAAGTGCTTCCGCCTGTTCATACTGGAATCCATGGCATCTGTCTATTAAGGCATTCACATGCATGGCAAAAGTGAAGAGGGCCTGAGATGATTCTGGGTGAAGGAGAAACGATTCGAAAACGTCATTCACAATGTTTTGCACATGGCTCACAAATTCATTGGGGCTCGACCATTGGGAGACTTTGGTTCCGTTGTTTGTTTGGTCAAGGGCTTCTATTTGGCCAAGGAGCAGGGAGCCAAGATAGGAGATGTCTGGCGGACCTGGAGTAATTTTGTAATGCTCTTTATATAACTCGAAGAACCGTTCGGCTATGGTCGTTTCAATCATCGACTTGCTTACGACGGTGGGGTAGTCGCGGATATACGATCCGCCGCGCATCCGATACACGGCGATTCCGACGTTGGTGAGAACCGTTTGCTCGTAACCGCGCTTGATGCGCATCTCGTACTCGCCGAGTGCTCGTTCGACGGCGATTCTTATTCTGCCTAGATCGAGATCTCCAATCCAGGCTTCAATGCTCTCGAGATTCGAGAATGAAGTGTTGACCTCATCGGCGACTAGGGCCGAGATGAGCTTGCGCTTATTAACTTCGGTTCCTTCTAGGTAAATCTTACCTTGGCGCTTGATTATCGCGAGGTCAAAAGTCTCAATGCGACTTCGGGCTTGACGAAGCTTTCTTTCAACAGTTGAGGAGCTCATAAAGAGGTATTCCGAGAGGTCGTCAACAGTGATTTGACCGCTTCGATTGGTGATCAGTCGAAGCAGAACATGCTCGTCAGTTTGCCTCTCGAATAATGGGCGCTGTTCGAAAGCGTCACTTGGATCAAAATCACGGGAAAGACGATAGCCCTCGTTTGAACTCGTAATAACAGGGGATTCGAAATTGATTCTTTTTATTTCATTCTGAATCGTCCGGAGCGACACGTTAAGCGCATTGGCAAGTTCAATACCGGTTGTTGGCGAGTTTGCCGTTCCGATCAGCCTGACGATATCTCGTTGCCTTTTGCTGAGTTGCTTCATATTCGATCCTTTTTCCAGGGCCCGTAGTAGCAATCATGCTAGATAAGGAATTGTAGGGCAATGTCAGGTATTGCGGGGCTCTGCGCAAAGGGTGCTTGGATAACCGCCCGTGCAATAAGTAGGATAAAGAAAAAAATCGAGGGCTGAAGAAGTTGAGCCCCGGGGCTTCTGGATGCTTTCGGACTGGATTGGCAAACGAAAGGAGGAGATGTGGATAGACAAGAATTGCAGTCGATTTCATTTCAACTGGTTGCGAATGTCGGCGAGGCATCCGCGCATTTCTCAAGCGCAATTAACCATGCGCGAGATGGAGAATTCGACGAAGCCGAATCGGAAATAACCTCGGCAAATGAATGCATCGTCCGTGCACATGAGTCTCAAACGGACTTGCTCCGCGCGGAGGTCTCTGGAGAGGAGATTGAGTTCAGCCTTCTTCTCGTGCACGCTCAGGATCACTTGATGACGACCATTACGTTCGGGCGTCTCGCGGAGGAGTTTGTAAGGCTTTACAGGGAGGTACATCGTGGCTGACGATTTTCTGTAGGGATCAGCTACCGCGGCATATCAGTGCGAAGGTGCTTGGCGAGAAGGCGGAAAAGGTCTGTCCAACTGGGATGTTTTCTGCCACAGCGAGAAGAATGTTGTAAATCCCGTTAACGCTGATGTTTCATGCGATCACTACCATCGGTATGAAGAGGACATACGGTTGATGGCGGAGGGCGGCCAGAACGCTTATCGCTTCTCGATTTCATGGACACGTATCATCCCCGACGGCACGGGCGAAGTATGTGAGGAGGGAGTCGCGTTTTACGACCGCCTGATCGATTGCTGTCTGACGCACGGGCTGACGCCCCTGGCAACGCTATACCACTACGATCTTCCCGCAACGCTATTCGAAAAGGGCGGCTGGGAGTCGAGGGAGACCGTTGATGCGTATGAGCGTTATGCCAGGTCTGCTTTGATCGGTTTGGGGACCGCATCAAGTTGTGGGCGAGCATCAACGAGCCGAACTACGAGACTCAATGTTGTTATGCGGCGGGGAACTACCCTCCGAATGTTCAGGACTTGGGAAGACGCTGGCATGCGATGTACAATCTCATGCTTGCGAGTGCGCGTGCGATCAGTCGTTTCAGGAATGGCGGATATGAAGGGCAAATCGGAGTCGTGAGCGATTCGTACTCCATCGAGACTCTGGTTGATGACGAAGCATACCGTTTCGCACGGGAGCGTGCAGAACTGTTCTTCGATCGCTGCGTGAATGACACCTGCATATTGGGTGAATTTTGTCCGGACCTGGTTGAGGTGCTCACCCAGGAGGGTTATGACCTCTCCTATATCATGCCGGAGGATGCAGAGGTTTTTGCTGCTGGTACGGTGGATTATCTGGGCGTGAACGCCTATGACCGTTATCTGGTGAAGCCTATACGCAAGGTGAGACGTGCTTTAAGGCAAGCAATACGGGCAAAAAGGGCGACAAGAAGCAGTCCTTGGTCAAGGGTTGGTTCGAGATCGATCGCGATGATTCCGTTCCGCACAACAGTTGGGATATGGAGATCTATCCCAAGAGCCTGTACAACTTGCTCAAACGTCTCCACGCGTTGTATCCGGCGGTCCCATTCATCATTACCGAGAACGGTCTCGGCTATAAGGACGTTGTAGAGGATGGGCGGATTCACGACGGCTATCGTATCGAGTTTTTGCAGGGCTTCGTCGACTGGATGCTCAGGGCAAAAGAAGAGGGTTGCGATGTCCGCGGCTATTTTGTCTGGTCGACCATGGACGTCTATAGCTGGATCAATGGCTACGACAAGCGATACGGACTGGTTTACGTCGATTACGACGATGATTGCCGCCGTATCTGTAAGGACAGCTATTACTGGTACAAGGAAATGATTGCACGACAGGAGGAGAAATAATGGAAGCCTTCACCTCATGGATTGAGAAGCATGTGGCGCCCGTGGCTGGCAAGCTCGGCGCGAATCGTTACATTCAGTCGATCCAGAACACGTTCCTGACGCTTGTGCCCTTTATGACTATCGGAAGTCTTGCACTCGTCATCGTTAGCCCTCCGATGGATTACACGGCGATGGAGGAGGGAATCGGCAGATCGTTCATGCAAGGATGGCAGTCTCTTGCCGACTTCCTGTTCTATCCCTTCATTACGGTCAACACTATCACGACGGGATGCCTTGCCTTATGGGTGACCATTGGTTTGGCGTTTTTCCTGAGTCGTCATTACAAGATGAACTCCTATTTGCCCGTTGCCACCGCGACCGCCTCTTTCGTAGCCACTGCCTGCATAAATGCCGAGGCCTCCCTGATGGTTGACAATCTGGGCGGAACCGGACTGTTCTGTGGTATCGTGGTGAGCATCGCTTCTGTCGAGTTGTTCCGTTTCCTGTCGGAAAATGAAGTCGGCCGCATTTCCCTCCCCAGCTCCGTTCCCCCTGCGCTGGGCGACTCGATGACCAATCTCGTCCCTGCCACTATCGTGTTCTTTGCCATGGCGCTTGCTGCCACGGCGTCTATTATGGTGACGGGCGCTCCCTTGGCGAACTTGATTGCGACCGTCTTTTCTCCGTTGGTCGGCGCGGTCAATAGCCTGGGCGGTGTGTTGCTGGTCGGTTTCCTCATGCCTTTTATGTTCTGGTTCGGCATTCACGATTCCGTCCTCACGAGTCCGCTCGATCCGTTTCTGTATAACAACCTTTATGCCAACATGGATGCGTTCGCTGCCGGCACCGCGGCAACCGCGCTGCCCTTTGTCGTCACGCCTCCGTTCGTGTGGTATTTCATGACGATTGGCGGCAATGGTGCCACGCTCGCCCTCGCCCTGCTTGCCCTGAGAAGCCGCTCGAAGCAAATCGGCGCGATTGGAAAGCTCGGTATCATTCCGGTCCTGTTCGGTGTGAACGAGCCCATCATTTTCGGACTCCCGGTTATGTATAACCCAATGATGTTCATTCCCTCCATCCTGAATATGATGCTCAACGGAGCGATTACTTGGTTCTGCATGGATTTCGGCTTGGTGAATCGCGCCTTCGCGTATCCCGGGTGGAATGTTCCGTCTCCTATCGGCGCATTCCTTGCGACCATGGATATACGCGCCTTCCTGCTGATCGTTGCCCTCGTGATCTTGAATCTTCTTGTTTACTATCCGTTCTTTAGGGCATACGAGAAGCAGAAGTTGCAGGAAGAAACCGAGCAGGAAGCGGTGGCTTAACGATCTCAGATTGTTAGGCTAGAAACCGGGAGGTAGTAAAAGTGAAGTGGATGTTGTGCTGCTATGCGGGGATGACAACGAGCATTCTCGCTCAGAAGCTTGAGGAGGAGGGCGCGTCTCGTGGGATTGGCCTTAAGGTCGACGCGGTGCCGATCGCCGAAGCCGAGTCCTTGATAAGCGACGAGATTTCGGCGATCATTCTCGGTCCCCACGTCCGATTCATGAAAGACCAGATTGAGAGGGTTGCCGGCTCCATTCCGGTGTACGTCATTCCCCCTCAGGACTTTGGGATGATGAACTCGAAGGGGATTGTCGACGCGGTGCTTGCGCTGATCGGTTAGGTGTTGTGACGCGCACACGTTATTGACGTCCTCAGGGGGCGGGGTCTTGTGCCCCGCCCCCTGGTATTTGGCCGACCTCTCTTCCCTTTCATTTCCTTTTTCTTTTTTGCGGCTCGAATCTGCCGGCAGTGACGCGCCTGGTAAGCAGGCCAAGCTCGGGCGCCATGGCTTCGCGCGCAAGCAGGAATGGAAACTCGTCGGGGAGGGCGAGGGTACGCTTGCCCTCGAGCTCGAGAGCGCCTCGTTTGATGTCGACCTCGCCTCCGATGTGAGGGCCGAGCTCGTCAAGCCCAACCTTACAGAGATCAACGGCCTTTTCGGCACCAGCTTCACCGCACGACGACGTCGATGCCCTGCGCTCCGCTCTCGCTGAGAACGAGCGTTTCGTCAACATCCCATGGGTCGTCGTCTCCATGGCGCTGTCGGTTCCGTCGGCTTCCGCAATGGCCGCGCGTTCCGCGCCAAGACTCCTGACATCCCGGCGGTGAACGCCACCGGTTCCGGCGATTCCGCCATCGCGGGCTTCGCCCATGCAATTGCCGCCGGTGCCGACAACGTCACGGTCCTCAAGACCGCTAACACCTGCGGTAAGCTCAACGCCTTGGATCCGATGACCGGCTATTTGGTCATGGACTGTTGGGATGAGGTCTACAACGCCGTCAAGGTCACCGAGCTGTAGCGGCTTTCCACGACATCGGCATCTTCGCCCGAGTGCGAGCGCTTCTGTACCTCTGTGCACCGTGCCTTCGCCCTCGGGCGTTTTTTGACATGCGAGTTGGCGACACATTAAATCCGCGCTGCATGGAATAATCCGCTTAGTTCAACGCCGTTCACGGTCCGCCTCCGTCCTCGGCGCTGCTCCCTGTCAGATTCGGTCGCACAACTGGAAAACTTTACGTTTTATGTAAGTTTTTCCAGTGGTGCGACGGTTTCGTTGAGGCGATGGCCTCCGCAGCACGGGTTACTCGCACGCGATCATGAGCCGGGGGTGTTTCACCCCTTCCGGCAAGGCATTGAGGGCGTCCGCGAGGATGCCCTTCTCGTCTCGATCGATGACGATGTGATTCACTGAATGGAGCGGTGCAAAGCAATAGGTTCCGCGCGCCTCGAGCTTGCTGGCGTCCATGAGGGCGACCGAACGAGCGGCGCATCTGAGGGCGGCCATCTTGATCTCCGCCATTTGGGGATAGTCGGTCATGAAGCCCCGGTTCGAGACGAAGGAGCCGGGGCATATGATCGCGAGATCGGCATGGAGCGCGTCGAGTGCGGCCATCGTGAGGGGGCCGTAGAGGTAGCGGTGACCCTTGCGGAGCTCCCCGCCGAGCATAATGACATCGACCGAGGGTAGGCTCTCGTCGATGAAGTCGGCGATGGTGATGTCGGCAGTGATGACCGTGATGCCGGAGCGCAGGTCGAGCGTGCGCACAAACTCGAGCGCCGTGGTGCCCGAGTCGACGAGCAGCGTGTCGCCGTCATTGACGAGCTCGATGGCGCTTTGCGCGATGGCCTGCTTGGCAGCGACGTTGACATTGATGCGGCGATCCTGGGTGGATACGGTCAGTCGTTTCTGGAGCGACACAGCGCCGCCGTGCGTGCGGCGCAGCTTGCCGGACTCGGCGAGCGCATCCAGGTCGTGCGGGCGGTAACGGAGGACACGCCAAAGGTCTGGGCGATTTCTGCCACCTGCACCGAGGCGTTATGTTCAAGCATCTCCATGATGGCGGCACGACGCTCATCGGCGAAAGCTCGGGTTGTTGCATGGGCCATATCCGCTCCATCATCGTCTGAAATTTGCAGGAATTGTGTTGAGTCTATTTTCGTTCATTGTCTTTTTAAGTAAGAAAACACCTTTCGATTACTTATCTTTTCTATAAAAGAAAGATGATTCGCTTGAAAACTTCAATGTCGTATAGAGGAATCCGGTGCGAATCTCTTCCGTTTGCTTTTCAAAAACAAGCGTCTTGACCTGTGCGCCGCTGATATCTCATACGTGTGACGCCGTCAATTTTCATACAATGGTCGTAGCAAAACGCAAGGTAAAACGCCTTGTGAACAACTACGCCCGATGTCCAGATGCGGGCGAGGGAGAGGAGCAAACGCTCATGGCACTTGTTACCACCGAAAAGATGCTCAAGGACGCTCAGGCCGGCCACTACGCCGTCGGCGCGTTCAACGTCGAGAACCTCGAGTTTGTTATGGCCGTTCTGGCCGCTGCCGAGGAGACCAAGTCCCCCGTCATCATGCAGACCACCCCGGGCACCATCAAGACCGCTGGTCTGGACTACTTCTACGGCATGGTCAAGGCTGCCGCCGAGCGCGCTTCCGTGCCCGTCGCTCTGCACCTCGATCACGGCGATGGCTATGACCGCTGCATGCAGGCTTTCCGCACCGGCTACACTTCTGTCATGATTGACGGCTCGCACGAGTCCTTCGAGGACAACATTGCCCTGACCAAGTCCGTCGCCGACGCTGGCCGCGCCATGGGCGTGCCCGTCGAGGCCGAGCTCGGCAAGGTTGGCGGCAAGGAGGACGACGGTCCCGCGGTTGAGGGCGAGAGCCCCTACACCGATCCGGCCGAGGCCAAGGAGTTCGTCGAGCGCACTGGCTGCACCTCGCTGGCCATTGGCGTTGGCACCAGCCACGGCGTGTACACGAGCGATCCGCACATCGAGCAGTCCGTGGTCAAGGCCATCCGCGACGCCGTCGACGTGCCGCTGGTTCTGCACGGCACCTCCGGTGTGCCCGATGAGCAGGTTGCCGAGGCTGTGAAGAACGGCATCTGCAAGGTTAACTACGCCACTGAGCTGCGTCAGGCCTACACCAAGGGCTTCATGGCCTACATGGCCGAGAACCCCGCCTGCTTCGATCCTAAGAAGCCGGCCAAGGAGGGTATGCGTGAGATCACCGAGCTGGTTAAGATCCGCATGACCAACCTCAACTCTGTGGGCAAAGCAGAGTAACAGCAAGGGTACTCTGATTCCACCGGGCCGTCCGGAAACGGAAAAGGGCCTATCTCTCAGAACGTCCTCGGACATGTCGGAAGCCCCGCTGCGCGCTACGCGCTGCGGGGCTTCCTCGTCCTGCGGAATGTTCTGAGAGATAGGCCCTTTTCGTTTCGGACGGCCCTGCTCGATCGCCCTTGTGGCGTTGGGGCGGAAATGGGTGGTGCGCGAGGGGCGCTTTGTTGATGAGGGGTTAGTATGCCCGGGCTTGGTTGGGGAATGACTTGTTTAGGGATGCTTGGAGCTTTTCGAAGGATGCTCGCAGGTTGAGTTCCTGGTCGGTTGAGCGTTTGGTTTTTGTGGTGGGGGAGTCGAGGAGGCCGTTTCTCTGTGTCGGGGGGAAGGAGAAAAGGTTTGCATATGTTAGGGATGGCTGCTGTGCTGCGTTATTGGAAGAATGCATGCTTATGCGGCCTCCTCGATGTCCACCAAAAGATTGCGCTCGGGGTGTGCTGCTAGGTCCCGTGCGCTGGCAGTATTATGCCGCGAGTGCAGATAAGAAAGCGCTAAAGAAAGGCTTAATCGGGTTTGATGTAACCATGAAACCGCAGGTCAGAGGTATCGAGTAACACTCTTGAAAGGTTTTGAGCTTAAGGGCTTTCTAAGGTTTGTGGCGCGGATGTGGCTCGCCTGTGTGGGGCGTGTGGATGGCTCGTTCCTAGCGCTGCGGCTCTGCGGCGCGCACCTGCTCGATGACCTTTTCCATGGTGGTATCGATGCGGTCTTTCTTGAGCTCACATTCCCAGACGGTGATGGGCGTCCAGCCCATTTGGGTAAGCGCGTCGATGGCAGCGCGGTCGCGCTCGACGTTGCGGCGAAACTTTGCCTCCCAAAATTCAACATTGCGCTTGGGCTGGCTAGGGTTGCACTTGGGGCAGCGGTGCCAAAAGCAGCCGTTGACGAAGATGGCGATCTTGCGCCCGGGAAAGGCGATGTCGGGCTTACCGGGAACCTTCCATTCCAAGCGATAACCCGTAAGGCCCGCTGCCCGCAGGCGCTGGCGAACGAGCAGCTCGGGTTTGGTGTTCGCACGCTTGTTGCCCTTCATGGACTTTTTGATGGCGGCGCGACGGCGGACCAGTTCGCGCTCGTCAGCGGAGAGGTCCGAGGTATCGATGCCGTCGAGCAGGCCGGGCTTGGGACGCTTCTTGCTGCGGCGCTTAGGTGCGCGCTTGGGTTTGGTGGCGGGCTCGTCGGTCGCGGTGGCCTCGGCGTTGTTGGCAGTGCCGTTGGCCTCAAGCCGATCTTCCTTCAACTCAATCAGAGCATCGATAAGCCTTTGTCGGCGGGCATCCACTCAACGGTGGCAAGCGAGGTGCGCGGAATCCAGCGGATATCAAGCTGACGGTCATGCTTCTGGGGCTCGCCAGACTCTTTGGCCAGCGAGCAGTAGTAGCACTCCATGGAGAGATGGAAATCGGGGTAGTCGTACTCAACGGTATAGAAATCACGCAGGTTGGTGACTTTGACCTGCAGCTCTTCCATGAGCTCGCGGCGTACGGCGTCCTCGGGCGTCTCGCCGCGCATGAGCTTGCCACCGGGGAACTCCCAAAGTCCCTGCATGTCGCCATAGCCGCGCTGCACGGCAAGCAGCTCGTCAGATCCTTCCTTGCGGATGATCCCAACGGCAACATGAACAGTCTTCAACAGGAGTCCTCTCTCAATATCAAGACGTGGCAGGCTAGCTACCCGTGCCTTACACAACGGTAAGGCAAGCGTAAGCCATATCGATGGTAGCCGACTCGTCTTCTTGCGACTATAGATGCCGTAGACTAATTGCAAGAAAGGACTCGGTATGCAAACCACGCACATGGCGACCCCGGTACTGGAGGTCGCGCATCTCGAAAAGGTATATGGAGCGCTGGGCAACGTGACCCGCGCGCTCAACGACGTCAGTTTTACCGTCAACCGCGGCGAATTTGTTGGCATCATGGGCGCTTCGGGCTCGGGCAAGTCGACGCTGCTCAACTGCGTGTCGACCATCGATAGCGCCACGAGCGGCACCATTCGCATCAACGGGCAGGACGTTACGCGAATGAAGCAGGCCAAGCTCTCGCAGTTCCGCCGCGAGGAGCTCGGCTTTATCTTCCAGGACTCCAACCTGCTCGATACGCTCACGGCACGCGAGAACATCGCCCTGCCGCTCACCATCGCCCGCACAAACTCGGCAGAGATCTCGACCCGCGTGCAGGATGTGGCAGCGCGCCTGTCCATCAGCCAGGTGCTCGACAAGTATCCCTACCAGATGTCCGGCGGTCAGCAGCAGCGCGTTGCCGCGGCTCGCGCGCTCGTCACCGATCCCACCATGATCATGGCCGACGAGCCCACCGGCGCCCTCGATTCCAAGAGCGCTCGCCTGCTGCTTGAGAGCCTGGAGGCCCTCAATCGCCGCCTACGCGCCACCGTGCTCATGGTCACGCACGACAGCTTTGCCGCCAGCTACACGAGCCGCGTGCTGTTTATTCGCGACGGCAAGATCTTCACCGAGCTGCGCCGCGGCGACACCGACCGTCGCGAGTTCTTCGACCGCATTATGGAGGTCGTTGCCATGATGGGCGGTGAGGGCTCCGATGCTCTGTAAACTCGCTTGGGGCAACGTCCGCCGCGCCGGCAGCGACTACCTCGTCTACCTTTTGACGCTCACCCTGGGTGTCACGGTCTTCTATGCCTTTAACACCATCTCGATGCAGGTCGACATCGCCGGAATCGATGAAAAAGGCTTGGCGCAGGTAATGGGCAGCATGCTCGGCGACCTGACGTACTTTTTGGCCGGTGTCATGGCCTTTTTAATGGTGTATGCCAATAACTTCATCATGAAACGCCGCAAGAAGGAGTTTGGCCTGTACCAGGTGCTCGGCATGGGGCGCGGGCGCGTCGCCACGATCATGGCGCTCGAGACGGTGATTGTCTCGGTCGGCGCCTTTGTCGCCGGCATTGTGCTGGGTGTGGGACTCTCCCAGCTCATGACGTTCTTTACGGCCTCGCTCTTTAAGACGCAGATCGCCAATTTCCACTTCTTTTTCTCGGTGCATGCGTTCAACCTGACCCTTGTCTGCATGCTCGTGATGTTTGTGCTCACGCTACTGCTGAATCTTCGCGCCGTGCGTCGTACCAAACTTATCGAGCTTATGGGTGCCGAGCGTCGCAACGAGAGCATCAAGACACGCAACCCCTGGATTGCGATTGCCATCTTTGCCGTGGGCGTGGCGCTTGTGGGCGTGGCCTATTACCGTCTGCTACGTGATGGGTTCCCGCTAACCGCGACGGACAGCAAGCTGCAAGAGGCCATGAACCAGTTTGGTATTACGACCGCTATGGTTACCGTGGGCACCTTTGCCCTGTTCTGGGGACTCTCAGGCATGCTCATCAAGCTGCTGCAGAGCCTGCGCGGCGTGTATTGGCGCGGCCTCAACATGTTTACCGTGCGCCAGCTTGCGGCCAAGGTCAACACGGTGTGCTTTTCGATGGGCGTCATCGCGATGCTCCTGTTTTTGGCCATCACCTCGGTGACGTGCGGTATGTCGATTGCCAACGTGATGAACGAGAACCTGGAGCGCTATAACCCTGTTGACGTGTCTCAGACGTATGTCTATTACACGCCCGATACGCTTGACTACTACAAAGAGTACATCAATCCGTCTGAAGCCGATCGCATGGTGCTGGCCGATACAACGGTCGATTTGTACCCCGCATGGCACGGCGATCCATGGCACGGCGATCGTATCGATTCCGATAACGTTGCGGACGGCATTAAGGGCAAGTCGGCGGACAACAACGACGAGACCAGCAAGAAGGTCAATATCGCCGATATTGCCGGTGAGCATGTGCAGATCGATTCGTATCTGAGTTACCCGGTTGGCGGCTCGAATCCTTCGGTGACCCCAAGTGAGATGTGCAAGATCATGGGCGAAAAGCTTCCCAAGGCGTTCGGGGGTAGCAATGCCGATGCGATGGGTCTGTTTGTGACGCCGGCGAGCCAGTACAACAAACTGCGCCAGATGATGGGCGAGGAGCCGGTGCACATCGGTCACGACCAGTATCTGCTCACGTGTGATATGGGCGGCGAGCTGGTCGACCTGTACACCAAATACATGGCCGGCGGCCATACCCTCACCTTGGGCGGGCATACACTCAAGCCCGCAGCCGATAAGTCGGACGAAGATACGGCGGCCATCGCCAACTCGGCGATGGGCAGTAATCCGGGTACCGTCGTCGTTGCCGACGAGCTGTTGTCCCAACTTAATCTGCAGCCGTATTCCAGTAGCCTGCTCGTTAACTACAAACAGGGGATGGATACGACCGAGGCAGACGAGAGTATTAAATACACTGTGCTCGACAATCTGCTCGTTGACGGCAAGGAGCCGGGGTCGTGGGGAACCTTCATCACACGCTCCGAGATGTACGTGCAAGCAGCGCAAATGAACGGTCTTATTAGCTACCTAGCCATCTACATCGGCTTTGTATTGGTCGTTGCATGCGCGGCGATTCTGTCGATCCAGCAACTCTCCAACGTGGCCGACGGCAGCCGCAGCTATCGTGTGCTGGCACAGATCGGCTGCGACGACCGCCAGATTCGCCATTCGGTGATGGCGCAGCAAGCGGTATTCTTCCTGTTCCAGCTGGCAGTGGGCCTGGCACACTCCTTTGTGGCACTTAAGGTGATCATCGAGCTGGTGAGCATTTTCGGAAATATGAGCATCGGCGGCACCGTGGGCCTCACCTGTGCAATCTTCCTGGCAGCCTATGGTGGCTACTTCCTGGTGACCTATCTCATGAGCACCGTCATGGTACAAGCTGCCATCGCCACCCGTTACAGCGAGTAACAAGCGGGCAAAATCGTCGCAAAATCAGAGGCGTATGACCGCCGCGAAGGGACCAGGGACCCTTTCGCGGCGGTTTTTGCCAATCTGGTGCGTCTCAGATACAAGTGAGTAGACTTTTTTGAACCTGCCGAGCACATTGCGACAAATGATCGATGAAACCGCAGGTCAGAGCTGTGGCGTTTTAGGGCGTGCTTGGCCTTCTGCAAAAAGCCTACTCACTTTGTTTTTCTGCTAGAAGACCGCCACGAGGGAAGGCAGCTCCCTTGCGGCGGTTTGGACGTTTGCCCAGATAAAAGCTGCCCAAATTAACCTGTCCCTTTTTGGTAGGTGGTTTCAGCTGAACGGCGGGCCGTGCGGCTTGGGTATGCGGGCTCACAATCTGGGGAAACCGAACAGATTGGGGGGCTTGTATGATCGATTCGAAGGGAAACGTGCGACCCGAGGGCATGCTTGACAGAGTGATAGTCTTGGGGACGTTCTTAAACGACTAGTCAAACAAGAATGTCCCCAACGACTACCCAAGGAGTGTCCCAAACTGCCGGCAGAAAAGGAGCGTCCCTAACTGCTACATCCGGAGCAAGACAACGCCGCGGTTAGAGGACGGACAGCGAGCGGGTCGCATTTGAGACAAGGTGACGTGAAACGAAAGGGCGCTGACCTTCTGGTCGCGCCCTTGAAGTTGAACGTCAGATTGTTCAAATGCGACCCGCGCAGCGTCGGCCGTTACGGCGTTTGGTAAAACGCCGTAACCTACACCGCTCCGCGATTTCGTGGATGAGGTAGTCGGTCTTTTCCCAGCCCAGGCACGGGTCGGTGATCGACTTGCCAAAGACGCCGCCGTCGACCGGCTGATTGCCGTCCTCCAGGTAGGACTCGATCATAAAGCCCTTGACCAGCTTGGAGATGGACTCGTTGCGGCGGCAGCTGTCGAGCACCTCTTTGCAAATGCGATACTGCTCCAGCGGACGCTTGCCCGAGTTGTCGTGGTTGCAGTCGATGACCGCTGCGGGATTGGCATAGCCGGCGTGCTCGGTATAGCGCTCGGCCAGGCGCTCCAGGTGCTCGTAGTGGTAATTGGGGTAGGTGCGCCCATCGAGACCGATGTAGCCACGCATAACGGCGTGCGCGAGCGGATTGCCGTCGCACTCGACCTCCCAGTTGCGGAAGATAAAGCTCTGGTGCGCCTGCGCGGCGTAAATGGAGTTGAGCATAACGGTGGTAGAGCCAGCAGTGGGGTTCTTCATGCCGACGGGTACCGAAATACCGCTCGACACCAGGCGATGCTCCTGGTTCTCGACCGAGCGTGCGCCCACGGCAACATAGCTCAGCAGGTCAACGAGGTACTGGTAGTTGGAGGGGTAGAGCATCTCGTCGGCGGTGAAGAAGCCCGTTTCCTCAATAACGCGCAGGTGCATATGGCGGATGGCCTTGACGCCCTCGAGCAGGTCGTCGGGAGCCTCGGGGTTGGGGTTGTGCAACAGGCCCTTGTAGCCGGTGCCCTTGGTGCGCGGCTTGTTGGTATAGACGCGCGGAATGATGATGAGCTTGTCCTTGACCTCCTCGGCGGTCTTGGCCAGTCGGTTCATGTACTCAAGTACCGAGTCCTCGCGGTCGGCAGAGCACGGGCCGATGATGAGCACCTTGCGCGCGTCCTCGCCGGTAAAGACCTTGGCGACCTCGGCGTCGAATGCCTGCTTTTTGGCGGTAAGCTCGGCGGAAAGTGGCATTTCCTCGCGGATCTCCATGGGGATCGGCAGCCTGCGTTTGAATTCCATGGCCATACGGGGCCTCCTCAATCAATTGATGGCATCGAGAACATTGTCGAATGCTCGGCATTATCCGCTGTCGCACGCTAAAGTGCAACCCCTCGCCGCCCCGAAACCTACCAAATAGGGACAGGTTTATTTTGGTAGGTTTTATCTGGGGAAACGCCGGCGGATGCCGGGAGGGAGTGGCGCTACGCGGGGCCCTATGGCTGTTGTCGGTTCCCCGGGAAACACCCTGTGGGCAAAAAATGGCAAATATGAGTACTGTTGCTATTGTAGTGCCATATTGCGGCAAAAGATAATAGACATAACAGAAAATATGTTCATTAACCTAACACATATAAGCCCGCTATAGAGCTATTTGAGTAATTTAGGAGCGCGTGCAAGCCGTGTGAGCAGCATTTGGTGCTGTTTTGGCTGTTACTAAAAAGGTGACAGTACTCATATTTGCCATTTTTTGCCCACGGGGCTTGGAGTGGGCTGTCAATCAGCTCCCAGGGGAGGCAGTTCGAGGCCCAAAGGACACAAAACGGGGGCGCAGCTCATTCTGCGCCCCCGTTTTTGGGTATTGCGGTTGTTTGCCGCCGGTTTTACGCCGCTTCGTCGAACTGCGAGTTGTACAGGTCGGCGTAGAAGCCGCCCTGGGCGAGCAACTCGTCGTGTGTGCCCTTCTCGACGATGTCGCCGTCGCGAATCACCAAGATTACGTCGGCGTTGCGGATCGTGGACAGGCGATGCGCGATGACAAAGCTCGTGCGGCCCTGCATCAGCGCATCCATGGCGCGTTGGATGAGCTCCTCGGTTCGGGTGTCCACGTTAGAGGTCGCCTCGTCCAGAATCAGCGCCGGGCGGTCGGCCAAAATGGCGCGGGCAATAGTCACGAGCTGGCGTTGGCCCTGCGACAGGTTAGTGCCTTCCTCGTTGATCATAAAGTCGTAGCCGCCGGCGAGCGTATGGATAAAGTGGTCGCAGCGCGCGGCGCGTGCAGCGGCCTCGACTTCGGCATCGCTCGCATCGGGGCGTCCGTAGCGGATGTTCTCGCGGATGGTGCCGTTAAACAGCCAGGTATCCTGCAGCACCATGGCAAACTCGCCTCGCAGCGCCGCGCGATCCCAGTCGCGCACGTCGACACCCTCAACGCGCAGCAACCGCCGTCCACATCGTAGAAGCGCTGCAGCAGCTTAATGAGCGTGGTCTTGCCGGCGCCGGTGGGACCGACGATGGCGATGGTCTGGCCGGGCTGCGCCTCGCAGCTAAAGTCGTGGATGATGGTCTTGTCCGGCGTGTAGCCAAACTTGACATGGTCAAACTCCACGTGGCCGGGACGCTTCTCGGGGATCTGCGCGTCGGCCTTCTGCTCCTCCTCGGGCGCGGCCAAGAACTCAAAGACACGCTCGGTGGCGGCGGCCATCGACTGCATCGTGTTGCTCACGTTGCCCAGCTGCTGCACGGGCTGCGTAAAGTTGCGAACGTACTGGATAAAGCTCTGAATATCGCCGGGCGTGGCATTGCCGGTCAGCGCGAGCTGCGCGCCCACCACGACGACGCCACGTAGCCCATGTTGCCCACCAAGCTCATAAGCGGCATCATCAGGCCCGACAGGAACTGCGAGCGCCAGCCACTAATAAAGAGGCGGTCGTTTTGACGGTCGAACTCCTCGATCGAGGCCTCGGCGCGGTCGAACACCTGAATGACGTTCTGGCCGGCAAAGTCCTCCTCGATAATGCCGTTGACGGTGCCCAGGACCTGCTGCTGCTCGCGGAAGTACGGCTGCGAGAAGTGAATCATTACGGTTAGGATAATCGCGGCTGCCGGCAGCGTGAGCACGGTGACGCCGGTAAGTGGCAGGCTGATCGACAGCATCATGACGAGCACGCCGATAATCTGCGTCACTGACGTGATGAGCTGCGTCACGCTCTGGTTGAGTGACTGACCCAGCGTATCGACGTCGTTGGTGATGCGGCTGAGCACGTCGCCCTTGCTGTGGCCGTTGAAGTAGCTCATCGGCACGACGGCGATCTTGGCGGCGATCTCCTTGCGCATACGGTAACAAATCTTTTGCGTGACGCCGGTCATAAGCCAGCCTTGGATGAGGCTGCAGACAGAGCTTGCCAGATACAGGCAGAGCAAAAAGCCGAGCGTCTTGGCGATCCAGGCAAAGTCGACATCGCCGGTACCGTTGACCTTGGAGACCAGGCCTTCGAACAGTTTGGTCGTAACCTGGCCGAGCACCTTGGGTCCCACAATGTTAAAGATGACCGAGCACACGGCAAAGGCGACGGCGGCAAACACGGCAATCTTGTGCTGACCGATATAGCCGAGTAGCTGCCTCATGGTGCCCTTAAAGTCCTTGGCCTTTTCGCCGCGGCCCATGCCACCCATGCGGCCCATAGGACCGCGCCGGCGGGTGGGCTTGGGAATCTGAGTCTTGGTCTTGTCTGCCATTAGCGCTCGCCTCCTTCCATGACGGCTTCAATTTCTTCTTGGGTGAGCCCCAGCTCCTCGGCGGAAAGCTGCGACTGTGCGATCTCCAGGTACGCTGGGCAGCTGTGCAGCAGCTCCTCGTGCGTACCGGTGCCCACCACGTGGCCGTCGTCGAGCACGATGATCTGGTCGGCGTGCATGATGGTCGCGATGCGCTGGGCCACGACCACGAGCGCGGCGTCGGTAACGTTTTTGGCAAGCTCCTCGCGCAGGCGCGCGTCGGTCTTGTAGTCGAGGGCGCTAAACGAGTCATCGAACACCACGACCTCGGGCTTTTTGGCCAGGGCGCGGGGCGATGGCCAGGCGCTGGCGCTGGCGCCCGAGACATTGGATCCGCCCTGGCTGATGGGGGAGTCGTAGCCGCCCTCGCGCTCGGCGATAAAGTCCTCGGCTTGGGCGATGCGCGCGGCCCGGTGCATGTCCTCGTCGCTCACCATGTCGCCGGCAAACTTGAGGTTGCTCTCGACGGTGCCCGAGAACAGGCGCCCCTGCTGCGGGATGTAACCGATGCGGCGGCGAAGCTCGGAGAGGGTCATATCGCGCACGTCGATGCCGTCGAGCGAAATGCTGCCGCCCGTGACGTCATACAGGCGCGGAATCAGCTGCACGAGCGTGGACTTGCCCGAGCCCGTGGAGCCGATGATGCCGAGCATCTGACCGGCGTGCGTGGTGAAGTTCACGCCGCTGATGACATCGGCGCGTGCATCGGGATACTGGAAGCTCACGTCGCGGAAGGTGAGCTCACCGCGCGGCGCGCTGGCCGCGGGCAGTTTGGGCGAGACAGGGTCGTTGATGCTCGTGGGGCAAGTGATGACCTCTTCCACGCGCTCGGCTGCGACCTCGGCACGGGGCAGGATGACCGAAACCATGGTGAGATCATAAACGCCATGACGATCTGCATGGTGTAGGAGATAAACGCCATCATGTTGCCGACCTGCATCACGCCGTCGGACACACCCTGCGCGCCAAACCAGACGATAAGCACGGTGATGCAGTTCATGACGAGCATCATGAGCGGCATCATAAAGCTCATAGCTCGGTTGGTGTAGAGCTGCGTGGTCATCAGGTCGAGTGATGCCTTGTCAAAACGCTCGAGCTCATGCTCCTCGCGGTTGAACGAGCGGATGGGCATAAGACCGTCGAGCAGCTCGCGGGCGGTAAGGTTCACGCGGTCCACAAAGCTCTGCATCTTTTTGAACTTGGGCATGGTGAGGCCCATGAGCACGCCGACGACGGCCGAGACCGCGATGATGGCCACGGCGATGGTCCACTCCAGGCCGGTGTGGTTGGCCAGGACGCGCATGACGGCGACGATGCCCATGACGGGGGCCATCAGACACATGCGGATAAACAGGGTTGCGGCCATCTGGATCTGCTGAATGTCGTTGGTGCAGCGGGTGATGAGCGAGGCCTGGCTAAACTTGCCCACCTCGGCCGGCGAGAAGTGCATGACCTTGTTGAAGGTCTCGCGGCGCAGGTCGCGGGCGATGGAGCAGGCGGTGCGCGAAGCCACGGCGCCGGTCAGGATGGTGGCGACAAGCGACACCAGGCACAGGCCAAACATCGTGGTCGCCATACGGCCCAGGTAGGAGTTCTGCACGTCGGCGGGATCGATACCCTGCGCTTTGTACTCGTCTTGCACATAGCTCACGGCGCGTTGGGTCACGATGGAGCCCGACATGGAGCCCATTTTGTCCGCCATATCGTTGGCGCCCTCGACGAGCTTGCCCTGGTCGATGAGGCCGCCTTCAACGCCTAGACGCAGGCTCTTCATGGTGATCTTGCCATCGTCGGCATCAATCTGCTTTTGCATGTTCTGCGCCGCTGCGGCCTTCTGCTGCATCTCGGAGAGCTGCTCGGGCGTCATAGCTGCCATTTGCTCGGGCGTGGGCATGGCCTGAGCGGC